>Ga0066376_10000894_pt1 | contig 28651 bp, 32 predicted proteins | sample Knorr_S15_td_Bot_FD_77009 | JGI IMG/M metagenome (GOLD analysis project Ga0066376, IMG submission 77009) | Marine microbial communities from Southern Atlantic Ocean transect - Knorr_S15_td_Bottom_ad_5009_LV_A | ecosystem: Environmental > Aquatic > Marine > Oceanic | place: Southern Atlantic... | reverse complement strand
GCAAGCACTCGCCGCGAACGACATGAAAACGTCCGGCAGGTCTCCGATGAGGATCTCTTCCCAGCGCAGCTCCGCAGCGGTGAATGCGGCCTGCACATTCGCCGCCGGCTCGGTCCCCACGTACCGCAGATCGATATTGTAGAATCCCACCGCGGTGACCGTGACGTGGGTAGAGTCCGCTCCGTTGTCGGCCGTGCCACGGATCCAGGCGGTACCATCGTCAACGCCGAGTACCACGCCCGCCGAGGTTACGGTCGCGACGTCCGTGTCCGTGGACGCCCATGTGGCGGACGGCCCGATGAGCTCGACGCCCTGATCGCTGAAGAACATCGCCGCGAGGGTGCCGTTCTCTCCCGTATCGAGCGCGAGAGAATCCGGCGTAACGTCCACGGAATCGACCATGACGTCGAGCACGGTCAGCACGACGGAGTCGGCGACCGGCCCCGCCGTACCGACGATCAAGGCGGTACCCGCTGCGACCGCGGTCGCGAGACCGCTACTCGTGACGGTTGCCACAGCGACGTCCGTCGTCGACCAGGAGATGCTGAAATTCTCGATGGCGTTTTGGTTCGAGTCTTCGACCGTCGCTGAAAACGTCACCGCCCCTCCCGGGGTCAGCGTGGTCGATTCGGGCGCTACGACTACCGACGCAGGCGTCTGGGTCACGGTGACCGAGATGTTCTGGCGTACCGTGTCACCGACGACCGTTACAGTCGTGGATCCGAGGCCGGTAGCGGTGATCAGGCCGGTCACTCCGTCGACGTCTGCGATCGTCGTGTCGCCCCACTCGAACGTCACGACAACGCCGCTCAGCGCCGCTCCCGCGGCGTCGAGTACGGTGCCCCCTGCCGTAACGGTATCTCCGAGCGCGGTCAGCGCGACGGAAGCCGGGTCCACATCGATACTGGCGGGCCCCGTCGCCACTCGGACCGAGAGGCTCGCTTGCACCGCGTCGGCGGTCCCCTTCACCGTCGTAGCACCCTGCCCAACCGACGTCACCTCGCCGCTCGAGCTCACGGTGGCCACTGCGGTATCGGCCGAGGACCACACCATGGTCGAACTCGGCAGTGACTCCCCCCCACCATCCAGGATTGTGGCCGTGACGGTCTCGCTCTTGGCCAGCTCCGTGAAGAGGATGTCGTCGATGCTGAGGGCGACGCTGGGAGCAATTCGCTTGGCGATCACTGTCGCGCTGTCGACGACGTTCACCGTGCGTACGGTGATCTGTGTCGTCCCTTCCGCGACCGCGCTGACGACGCCCGACGAGTTGACAGTCACGACGGATGGATTGGCACTCGTCCATGTAAACCGTGCGCCCGCAGCGGTCGTGCCAGTACCTGCGCCGAGCTGCGCCGCGAACTGACGGGTCTCTCCAATGTATCCCAAGCTCGTCGAGGTGGGGCTCAGCGTGATCACCGCGGCAGCGGCGCCGGGTTCCAGAGGTAGGCGGCGGATACCCGATGAGTCCGGAGAACAACTCGCAATGAGGGTGACGCCCGCGAGCAGTGCCGACAGGCGGAATCGTGCTCCGGATCGTCTAGCTATGGAGACTCTGTCAGACCGATGAGAGAGCGGAAACATTTGTTGTCATGACCTACGCTACGGCTCCGCGTGTCCCCACGGTATTCTCAACCGTCGGACGGCCACCCGAGGCCCTCTGGCGGTGTGTATTCGCCAACGCAGCTGGGCCAGAGCCCGTGCGTGAAGTCGGCCTCCGAGCGATCCCGGATGTAGACCTCGACCGGCTGCCACGCACCCCTCTCGTCCCGAATCTGCTTGCATGACGCGCAGATCGGAGAGAATGTGCATCCTAATCCTACCTCCACTCTCGGGGCGAGCGCCCGCCCGCCCCTCCCCCAGTCACATGCGTGAGTTTGGCTCAGAAGCCATCGCGTGGCCAGTGCGGCTTGCTTCGAGGCCAGGGCGGACACAAGGTGGCGTCATGACTAACCACTAGGCCATCGACCTGGGCACGTCCAACACGACCATTTGCGAAGACCGGTCGGGACGGCCCCACATCGTCAACCTGCCGGACCTCGTGAAACTCGAGCCCGTCACGCAGACTCCCATGGTCGCTACCTGCGTGTGCGTCATGAACGAGGATGGCTCCGACGTGCTCATTGGGCAGGAGGCCGTCTCGTACAATTGGGACGGCCAGGCCTCGGGTTTCGCGGCGTCGTTCAAGAGCTACCTGGGCACGGAGAGCCAGCGGACCCTCGCGCCAGTCGGTCGGCGCTCCTTCACGGCGGGGGACGTCGCCACGTTCTTCCTGCGCGAGTTGATCGAGGCCCTCGAGACGGGGTCCGGGGAAGACGTCCTGGACATCACCATCACCACTCCGAGCGACTTCTCCGAGACCTACCGCGCCGAACTGCATTCGATCGTGCGGCGCCTGAAACGCCCCAGCTGGTGGCGCCGCCTCTTCGCTCGCGTGCGTGGCAAGAACCTCGACATGACGTTCCGTACCCTCGATGAACCGGTCGCCGCCGCCCTCGGCTACGGAGTGGACGTGGGGCGTGCGACGACCCTGGTGGCGTTCGACTTCGGTGGCGGCTCGATGGGGGCCGCCGTGGTGCAGACCCACGGACAGAAGACCGCTGAGACCGGCGAGGCCGAGGTTCTGGCCAAGCAGGCCGTCGAACTCGGCGGCAACGACATCGACGGTTGGATCCTCGAACGCTTCGTTCCGAAGGCCCTCCAGGACTGGCCGGAGTGGCAGGTCCCGCTACGCTGGGAGGCCGAGCGCCTCAAGTTGCTCGCCAGCGCGGGCAGGGAAGGCGACTTCACGTTTCGTAACGAGACGTACGGTCGTCTCGACTACGAATCCCTGCAACAATTGCTGGCGGAGCACGGCCTGTATGAACGCATCCGTGAGCTGCTCGGGGCGCTGTTGAGCGAGCTCGGCGCCCGCCACGGAGTCCGACCCCAGGCGATCGACGACGTCATCCTGGAGGGAGGCTCCACGCTTCTGCCAGAGGTGCGAAACGTCGTGGGCGAAGTTCTCGGCCGCGATAAGGTGCGTGAGTGGTTCCCGTTCGAGGCCGTGGCGCGGGGCGCCTGCATCTTCGCGGGCGGCGTACAGGTGGAGGACTTCATCTACCACGACTATGCGCTCCGGGTGATGCCCGACGATGACGGGGACGCCGAATACGAGCTGTTGATCCCGGGCGGCACACGCTTCCCCACCCCGGAGAACTTCGTCACGCGCTATTACGCCGCAGGCTTCGACGGGCAACAGCACATCAACCTTTTCATCTGTGAGGTTCGACGCCTCGCCGGCCGGTCGGTCGATTGGACCGATCGACCCAACGGCTCCAGCTATTTCGTGCCCGCGACAGCCGGTGAGCGGGCCTTCTGCCTCTGCCTGAACGAAGCAGACCCCCCGCTCCCGCTGAACCCGGCGGGCAACGGCACCGCTCCCCACCTCCGGGTGACGTACATGGTGGACGAGAACCGGTGGCTGAGCGTTACGGTGCACGATCTCCAACGAAAGGTCGACCTGCGCGTCCGGCATCCGGTGGTACGCCTCCGGGGAGCTTCTTCCGACCCCTGTTCGGTCCCAGCAAAGAACAAGTCTGGACCCAGTTGGCGCACGAGGTCGAGGGGCGCTTCCTGGGCGGCAGGCTCTTCAGCGCCGACGCCGATCAGGTCCGCGCGGGAGACTGGATCATCACCCTGGATACCTACACGGTCAGCACCGGCCAGGCTTCCCAGACCTTCACGCGGCTGCGCGCGCCCTACGTCAATCCCGAGCGCTTCCACTTCAGGATCTATCGGTCCAGCATGTTCAGCGGCCTCGGGAAGCTGTTCGGCATGCAGGACATCGAGGTAGGACACGAGGTCTTCGACCGTGACTTCATCATACAGGGCACTTCGGCGCCTCGTGTCCGCGGCCTGTTCGGGAATGCCAAGATCCGGACTCTCATCCAGAAGCAGCCGCGCATCGATCTGCGCGTCAAGGACGACGAAGGCTGGTTTCAAGGCAAATTCCCCGATGGCGTCGACGAGTTGTATTTCGTGTGTAGCGGCGTCATCAAGGACATGGATCAGCTGCGAGGCCTCTTCGAACTGTTCGCCGAGGTGCTCAATCAGCTTCGCCACGAGGGCAAAGCGTATGAGGACGACGTGGACCTGCACATCGAACGGCTGAAGGGGCCTGGTGGGCGGATCGAGTCAAAAAAAATCCTCTTGTGGGAGGGCGACGAACCCAGACGGCACGCCGCCGAGGCTCTCGGACACCTGGGGGATGCCAAGGCTGTCCCGGTGCTTGCGTCGGTCCTGCGTGACGTGGACCCCGGGGTACGGGCCAACGCGATCGCTGCGCTCGCGCGCATCTCCCATCAGAGGGCGGTGCGTCCCCTGATTCCGCTACTCGGTGACACGCTCGAGGTGGACGGCCAGCGCATCCGTAGCAGGGCCGCCGATGCGCTGCGAAACATGGGCGAGCACGCGGTCGTGGATGCGCGGCTCGATCGTGCTCGCTCTCACCGAGGCGCTGGGCGGGTTTCTCGAGTGGGCACTCGGCACGGGCGCTGGCCGGGATGCACGCCGTGGAAGCGCTACCGCGCCTTCGGGAGGTGCTGCGCCGTTTCGGGAAACGCGGCGCCGACGGCCAGGGGATCATGGAGGCCATCGAGACGCTGGAATCGCGAGCGTCGCTGCCTCGACCGGCGGACTCGGTGGACGCGCCGGTGGAGACGCTTCCCAGAGCAGCGCAGGGACCGGGGGCGGATACATCGAGGTTGCCCAAGGCATCCGGTTGAGACGACGCGGAGTGAGCTAGCCGGGTTCCGGCGGCTCCTCCAGCAGCGCTTGTTCGGCGTCCGGCGCGGCGAGTGCATCCTCCGCGACCGCCAGCTCGAGTTCAGCAGCGAACTCCGCCGCCAATAGCGCGTCTCGGCGACGCACCGACAGCACCAACTCCGCGGGGTGCGCAAGAGCCAGACCTTCTTCCCCGGCCAGCGCATCGAGGACCTGAAGATCGGATGCGATCAGCACCACGCGCGGGGACGCCCAGAACTTCCACCACGGCCGACGCACGATCGCCCCGGCGAGGGAGGAGATCGGGATCGTAACCTCCCGGACCTGCTCGAACTCCTCGTCGGTGTGGTACGCGTCGCCCTTCATCTCTTCTGTCTTGCGCGCCACTCGCTACTGCACGGTGACGTCCGGTCCCTCCAGGCGCAGAAGGCCGTGTACGGTCTCTGTGGTCGCCGTGTAGGAGAGGCCCCGGTCACCTCCTCCGTGCTGCGGCAGAGCGTGAAAGGCAGCGTGGCGAATCGTCGCATGTTACCGGCCCCGCCCTACCTGCCCGGCGATCCGGAGCATCGCGTCGAGAGACTGCTCCACGTCCTCGTCCGTGGTGGCCCACGAAGAAACGCTGATTCGCATTGCTGACCTTCCTTGCCAGGTGGTTCCGCCGCACCAGCATGTCCCGTCTTCCTGGATTCGGGCAATGACCTTCGCTGTTGCATCTCCGTCCCCGAACGAGATCATAACCTGGTTGAGCTGAACATCGTTGAGGACTTCGTACCCCGCAGCCGCCAGGCCCTCCGCAAAGCGGGCCGCCTGGCGGCAGTTCCGCTCCACGAGATCCGCGAGGCCGGAGCGACCCAAAGAGCGCATCGCGGCCCAGATTTCGACGCCTCGCGCCCGCCGCGACATTTCCGGGACCCGGTCGACCGGATCACGATTCTGGCTGGTGATCAGATATGCGGCGTCCTTGGCGCTCATCGCGCCCATGAGGTGCTCAGGGTGCCGGCAGAATACGAGGCCGCTGTCGTATGGCACATTGAGCCATTTGTGAGCGTCGGCGGCCCACGAGTCCGCATCTGGCACCCCCCTCGCTAAATGTGCGCGCCGCGGGTTGGCGAGCGCCCACAGTCCAAAGGCGCCATCGACGTGCACCCACGCTCCGGCCTCCCGAGCGGCGGCACAGATCTGCTCGGCGGGGTCGAAGGCCCCCGAGTTGACATTGCCAGCCTGGATGCAGACGACCGTGTCGCTGTCGAGCCTTGGCAGCGAGTCGACGCGCATGCGGCCCTGTGAGTCCACTGGCACTCGCTCGACCCTGTCGCGACCCAATCCCAGAAGGCTGAGCGCCTTGAGCAGGCTCACATGAACCTCGTCCCCGACGACCACACGGATCTGCGGGGCGCCGAACAGACCCTGCTTCTCTACGTTCCACCCGTGTCGGCCGATGAGGGCGTGGCGGGCCGCCGCCAACCCGGTGAAGTTCGCCATCGTAGCACCCGTGACGAAGCCGACCGCGGTGTCGGCGTCGAGACCCAGCACGTCGAGCAGCCAAGGCGTCACAGCCTGCTCGAACGCGGAAGCCACCGGAGAGGCCGCGTGCAGCCCGGACATCTGGTCCCAGGCCCCCGCCATCCAATTCGCTGCGAGAGACGCCGGCAACGCACCCCCGGTGACGAAGCCGAAGTAGCGCGGCCCCGCGGTCGCCACCGTGGCGGGCGAACCGAGTCGATCGAGGGCCTCGAGCACGCGCTCCGGCGACTCGGGTTCCTCGGCGAGGGTGCCGCCCAGCTCCGCCAGATCTGCGACCGCCTCGGGAGTAGGGAATACCGCACGCGTTTGGATGTCCTCCAGATAGCGAAGGGCTCGGGACAGCGTCGACTCGAGGAGGCGTTGCATCGAGGCGTTCTCCACACTGGGGGTGCGAGGGATCCCGCTGGGCGCGAGGGGGAGACCGTGGGAGCCACCACGGACCGACCAACTTCCGACGTACTCTACCGGGGGCGCAAGCCGAGGATCGCGGTCGCTGGTTCTCCCGGCGGTCGGCCGACTTGTTGGCCCGTCATCCGCCCCCTACCGTCCCACCGTCGAGCTATTCGCTCTCTTCTTCCCTGCCTCGAGGTACCGCATGTCCCCACCGCCCTCCGCCTCACCCGACGAAGCGCCGAGCGGCCGGCTAATCCGCAGTGCGCCATACTTCCCGGTCCCGGATCTCGAGCGGCCGTTGGAATACTACGACCGTGTGCTCGGCTGCGACTACGCCGGCGGCACACCTCCGGAGTTCGCGATCGTGAGCCGGGACGGTCTGTCCATCATGCTCAAGCTCGTGCCTGCATCGACGCAAATCGTGCCCAACGAGCAGCAGGAAGGCACTTGGGACATCTTTTTTGGGGTGACCGACGCACGCGCGCTGCACGCGGAGCTGGCGGCGAAAGGCGCGGACGTCGTCTATGGGCCGACCGTTCAGGAGGCCTACCACGATGGAGGAGTTCGCGGTGCGCGATCGTGAGGGATACGTGTTGGGCTTCGGGCAGTCGCTGGCGTAGTCGTACTCAGTTCTCTCGATTGAGGTCGTCGAGCAGGCGGCGTCCGGTCGCGTGGTCCGGGTGATCCGCGACCCATTGCTCGGCCAGCTCGATCGCGCGCGCGTGCTTCCCGGTCAGTTCGTGGCCGTAGGCCAGGTCCTCGGTCGCGACGAACTCGGCGGGATGCTCCTCGTAGTTCAACTCGAAGAGTCGGAAGCCGGCCGCTTCCTGGCCGGACCGGAAGAGCCGCCAAGCGATCGGGTCTAGTAGCAGCGGTCGAAACGCCGCCTGCGGGCGCTCCGCTTTGAGCTCGTGATACCGAGCGACCATCGCGTCGATGCCGGCCTCCGCCGGGCCTGCACCATGCGAAGCTGGATGAGCCCGCCGTGGGCCACCACATCGTCCGTATACTCGATGTTCAACTCGTGCACGGTCGCCGCCGCCTCGACTGAATCCATCTCGACGAGGCGATTGGCGACGTCGACGAGTGTGGAAACGCGGAAGTCGTACGCGTCGGCCTCGTAGTAGCGAGCCCGAAGACGTCGATAGACATCCACGAGGCTAGCCGCGCCTCCGGACTCGAACTCGACCATGAGCAGGTCTTCGAGAGGCATCGGGTTCGTACACCCGGAGTGACAGGTGTAGCACCCCACTTCGGCTTCTGGATGGTCTCGATCGGGGAGATCGAGCAGGTAGCCTCCGTTGATATCCCGAACCATCGCCATCATGACCCGCTCCTTGAGCTTCATCGGGTTGTCGTCGGACGCCCAGTCCCATTCCGAAGACGGGACGTCCATGGATCCCGAATGGCAGAACAGGCACCCTTCGTTCGCACGGCGCCGAAGTCCGAGACCGCTGAGGTTGCTGAGCATGATTTCGCTCAGCTCGGCGCGACTGATGTACTGGGGCAGGACCTGGAGGTTCTTGTACGCAGGTGATTCCTGCGCCGAGCTGGCCTCTGGGGCAGGACCGATGACCACCGCGGTCGTCGCCACCATCAACCAGACGGCTGAGACGTTCGGGCCGCGCACGTCCTTCCTCTTCACCGCACCACCTCCGTTCTGAGCATGCGATCAGCGCATCGCGTGCTCCAAGCATAGTGCGCGGCGGCGCAGACCGAGGGCTCCTTGACCGATTCCTGACAAACGGTGCACAGAAGTGCTCGCCCGCCTAGGTTGCCTTGCCGTACTGCCGGAGCCAACCAACGGAAGGAGTCGTCGGACCATGGACGGAACGCCGCTGGAGACCTCCGCGAAGCAGGTGAACCGACTGCGCGTCCCACCGCTCGGGCTGACCCTGGCGGTTTTGGCTGGCGCCTTCCTGTGCTACGCACCCGCCGCGCGGTCCCAAGCCCCGGCGGTGCCCGCCACGGGTCAGCAGGTCGTGCTGGTCACGGGCTCCACGTCCGGTCTCGGCCGCGAGGTCGCGCTTCGCCTCGGGGGCAAGGGCGCCCACGTCATCGTGCACGGGCGCGATCAGGAGCGCGGGATGCAGGTGGTCGACGAGATCAACCGGGTGGGACCGGGCAACGCTCGATTCTACAGCGCCGACCTCGCCTCGTTCGACGCAGTGCGGGCCCTGGGCGAGTCGCTGCTCGCCGACTACGACCGCCTAGACGTGCTCGTCAACAACGCCGGGTTCGGCTCGGCCCCCGATGAGCGCTGGGTCTCAGAAGACGGCCACGAGTTCAGGTTCCAGGTCAATTACCTGTCGACGTTCCTGCTCACGCACATGCTCATGCCTCGACTGCGGGAGAGCACCCCGTCTCGCATCGTCAACGTCTCGTCGCTGGCCCAGAGCCCGATCGACTTCGACGACGTGATGATCGAGAACAACTTCAGCGGGCGCCGCGCGTACGCTCAGAGCAAGCTCGCACAGGTGATGTTCACGTTCGACCTCGCCGAGCAACTCGCGGGCTCAGGCATCATGGTGAACTCACTCCACCCGGCGACGTACATGCCCACCGGGATGGTGTCACGGTTGGGGGTGCAGCCCCAGGCTACGATCGGTGAGGGGGCGGACGCGCTGATGCAACTGGTGGAGTCGATGGACATCGAAGGCGGTCAGTTCTTCAGTGGCCTGCGGCCCTCGCGCGCCAACGCACAGGCTTACGACCTGGACGCCCGCGCTCGGCTGAAGCGGCTGAGCCAGGAGCTCACCGGGATCCGCTGACGCCGGGCGCGTCTACTACGCCCGGTCGTGCCACGCAGCCAGCACCTCGGCTTCTCGCTCTGCGGAGATTCCTGCGCGTAACTCGGGCTGGCGCTCTGGTGGACGGGACAAGTGGTATTCGAGCGTCTCCCGCGCCGTGACCGCGAGCGGACGGAACGTCAGCCCGGCCTCGATCTCGGGCGTCAGGTCGAATCGTGCGAAGCCCTCGAATCCTTCGGTGGGCGGCCGCCACACCGGCATGTCGGAGTACGGGCGCACGCCGATCGCTGTCAGGAACTCGAGGTTGACCCAGGTGAAGGTCGTCTCAGCGGTGGTCACGGCCCGGATCCCGTAGAGCAACTCGGCCATGGGACGCGGCGTGCGCGGGCCGATGCCGTTGAATACACCGGTCGTGCCGTCCTCGGCCATCCGGATCATCCACTCCGTCAGATCTCGCACATCGATGATTTGCACGGGGTCCGACGGATCACCCGGAGCCAGCACCTCGCCGCCGCGATTGATGCGGACCGGCCAGTAGGTGAAGCGATCCGACTCGTCGTCGGGGCCGATGATGAGCCCGGGCCGCACGATGTTGGCCCTTCCCTCGAAGATCCGCTGGGCCACTCTCTCGGACAGCGCTTTCGCGAGGCCGTAGGGCAGCCGTTCGGCATCGCGGCTCACACCCGCGGTCTCATACGTGAACGTCGGGGCTTCCGCCGTCATGGGAACGCGGCTGGTATCGGCATACGCCGATCGGGAGGATACGTAGAAGTACCGGTCCACCGAATCCTTCAAGAACTCGGCGGACATGCGCACCCACTCCGGGTTGGAGCGCGAGTTGTCGATCACTGCGTCCCAGGTGCGCCCGGCGAGCGCGTCCAACTGGCCGTTGCGGTCCCCCACCAATCGTTCCACGCCAGGAAACAGATGCGTGTTGGTGCGCCCACGATTGAAGATCGTGACCGTGTGGCCTCGTTCCAGGGCGTATCGGACCTGGTACGGGCCGATGAAACCGGTGCCGCCGAGAATGAGGATTCTGATCGCCCTCTTCGCGGGGGGAGTCGGCCGCAGTACGTGCGCGGCGGCCAGCGCGTCGGGGTTGGCTCCCAAGGCGAGCGTACCAACGGCGGCCGCCGTGTGTCTCAGAAATCCTCTGCGATCAGTCGACATGGTACAGCTCCCAGTATTGGTCCCGTGCCGTCTTGAACTATTGACGAACGCGCAGGTCCCACGCCTGCATCTCACGCAACGCCGGCCGGTCCGTCCAGTCGAAGCGTAGCGGTGTCACCGTCACACGCCCCCTATTGTACGCGTCCGTGTCCGAACCCGCCTCGGCCTCACCTACGCGGAACCGTGGCACCGCGACAGGTGGGGAGGCCTCCAGGTTTACGTCGAATCCAAACCGCACGTAGCTCCCGCCCATCGGGGCCACGACGATCTGCAGATCGGCTTCGTCGACACCCCTCGGAACGTTGATGGAATACACCGTGCCGGGCGCGGGTCGATATTGCAGCATCTGCCGAATGAACGCTACGGCAACTCGGGCACTCAATTCGTAATCCGGCGCCGTCGCGTCCGCTGATACCGCCACTGCCGGCACCCCATAGTAGGCTCCGATCATGGCGGATCCGACGGTGCCCGAGAAGTGGCCCAAGTCGCCGACGTTCGCGCCTCGATTGATGCCCGACACGACCAGATCGAAGGGCTTCCCCGCAGCCAATGCGTGTTCGAGCCCAACCATCATGGCGCCTGCCGGAGTGCTCGCGACTCCATAGCCGAAGAAGCGGCCGTCGCGCTCGAAGCGCTCGACTTCCGTGGAGCCCCGCATCTCGAGCGCGAGACTGCTGCCGCTGCGATTCGTGGAGGGCGCGAAGACGGAGACGTCCCCGAGGTCGGCCAGGGCCTCGGCAAGAACCGCCAGTCCCGGCGCACCGATCCCGTCGTCGTTGGCGAGCAAGATCCTGAGCGGCGGAGTGATCTGCGCGACCGCCACGGGAGGTGCGAGCGAAATGCACGCGGCGGCGATCAATAGGCCGCTAGAAATCCGCACACGTGGCGAAGAGAAGTAGCTGAGCACGTCAGTCTGTCCTTTCGCCGCTCTATCTGGCGCGTAATTCATACATGTGGATGTAAGCTGCATCGCGTTCGTCTCGGAGGACTCCCAGCACCCAGCGCGGGTCCGAGTCGTGAGGAACGAACCGTCCGGGAATCGCCACACTGCCGGCGAAGCGCCCTTCAGGGTCGAAAACCAGCAGTGACGTGTGATCCTCAGGGTAGTCCGCTGCGCCAACCCAAAGGCTGCCATCCGATCCCGTCACCACCCGGCCATACGAAGCCATGGTCTCCGGTACGTCCATCATGGCCCACGCGCACTCGAGGTCAGGCAGCCGCGCCGGCGCCCAGTCGTTCTGCAAGTAACGCCGCTTCCACGCCTCGACGTCATCGTCCGTCAGCGCCCTGGCCTCGGCGGTCCCCATCGCACGATGGAGTGCGCCCCGTCAGGGTGGAATCGGTCGATCTGTGGCGACGCGCTGTCGCCCGCGACGATGGTTCCGTCGGCGGAGCCCAACGCCCACGACGTGTTGTGCGGGAACGGGAGGATTATCGACATGATACCCACACTGCCTCCGACGTCGAAGACCTGCTGATGCACGCCGGCAAAGTCGGCCAACACCTCGAACCCGGACAGATTGGCGAACATGCGCACCAACGTAATCGGCGGCCTGTACGCCGGGCCAGGCCGCCGCGGCATCTCTTGCCGCTCGTAGGTTGGGGCAAAGAAGGAGCCATCTGCCATCCACTGCCCACCTTCGTACAAGGCCGCTAGCGACTCCTCGTCTCCCGTCTTGCGGCCGAGGAAGGCGCCGTCCGGCGCAAAGCGCACCCTGTCCAGGAGGTCCTGGCCCTGAATGGTGTCCCCGGGCAGAAACTGCAACGCCCCCGGATACCGGAGCTCGCTCGGTCCCTTCCCCGAGCCGCCGACGGTCACGCGTTGAGTGCCGTCGGCCTCATGGATTCGTAACTCGCCGCTACGGCCATGCAACACCATGATCGCTCCGTCCGACAATCGCTTGATATCGGAGACCCCGGCGGAAGGGTCGCGCTCAGCTGGTGCGACCAACGGGATCTAGAGCGTCGGACTCGGCGTCGCGAGCAGATTGGCGGTAAGGTCGAGCGTTCCATTGTCGATCATGGTCACGCCGCGCTATTGGGTTCCAAAGGTCAGCTCCTGGAGTGCAGCTCACCTGCGCACAGGTGATGCCCCACCTCCGTCATACCGTTCCGGCGATCATCACCGCCACGACTAGCATGAGCACGCCGCTGATCAACGTGGCGACCGACACGACGCGGCTCTGGCTCAGCATCCCACGGGAGTGCGCGACCATGTGATCCGCCAGCGATTGTTGACCGACCGCCAGAGCCACGGCGACAAAAACCAGAACCCTCATGAGGGTCCGCTCTGACATCGCCTCCAACTCCAGAGAGGCCGCCAGCGACGAGAGCAGGCTCCACGTCACCACGAGGGCGGCCAGCGATCCGCCAAAAATCGCAAGCACCACGCCGAGGGACGCGAGCACGCCCGCAGTGGCACCGGCGGCGGCGGGACGAAGCGGATATCTGCTCGTCAGATTTCAAGCTCCACGCGTGAGAAGGCCTGAATCGCTGTGCGCGCTGTTGGTACCCCTCCTAGTCCGGAGTGTGGCACCCCTATCGGAGCAGCAGCGCATGGCCCGAGTGCTCATCGTCGAAGACAACGAAGTCGATCTCCTTCTACTGGAGACGATTCTCGAAGAAGCGGGCCACACGGTCCATGTGGCCTCGAGCGGTGACGAGGTATTGGAGGTCTTCGTCACGGAGGGCTTCGACGTCGTGGTCACGGACCTTCATATGGAGCCCGGACACGGCCTCGAGCTGATCGCCTCGCTGACCGCCATGGTCAAGGACGCGGCAATCATCGTCGTCTCAGGCACGGGAGCGGCGCAACTCGACATGGCCGTGACCCTCGGCGCACGGGCGGCTCTCTCGAAGCCCATCGATCCACGGGGTCTGCGAGACGCGGTCGAGTCGGCAATTCGGGGCTGAGCTCGGGTGGCCCCAGGCGACGGCAAGGCCTAAGCTCGGCAGACTGATTCAACTGATCCGAGGATGACCGAAAATGCGCCGTGCCCGGATGCCCGTTCTGTCCGCCCTGATCGCACTTCTGGGCGGTACCCCCACGGCCGCACAAGAATCGGTCTGGTCGGTCGACCTGGACATCATCGCCAAGATTCGAGAGGAGGGGCTCCAACACTCCCAGCTGCCCAATACGCTGTCGTATATGACGGATGTGCTCGGAGCCCGGCTCACCAACTCGGACGACATGAAGCGCGCGCAGGCTTGGGCGATCGACGAGATGGAGCGAATCGGCCTGGCGAACGCGCATCGCGAACCGTTCATGGACTACGGCGTGAGTTGGGACACCGAGTACGTGTCCATCCATATGATGGAGCCCGACTACGCCCCCCTCGTTGGGTACCCGATCGCGCACACACCAAGCACTGAAGGCCGGCAACGCCTGGACGTCGTCATCGCGCACGTGCGCTCCCGCGGAGATCTGGACGAGTACCGTGGCAAGCTCCGCGGCAAGGCGGTGATGTCCACCCCACCGCCGACTATCGACCTCGCTCGCTTTGCGACCGGAAGGCCGCGCCGCAGCGACGCACAAATGCGGGCGCTCACCGAGGACGTGATCGTGCCCGAGCGGGGGGCTGATCCATACTTCTCGCGACTGTATCCCCCTGCCCCGAGAAATCCTGAACTGCTCACGGCGGCACAAAGGCTGGCTTTCTACGTGTCCGAGGGTGTAGCGGTGGTTCTCGAATCGAACAGTGGCTGGCCCGGTGCGGTGAGAGGCTTCGCCCGCCCCGGCGCCACGAACGATCGGTGGGGGCGCGAGGAAACGCTCGGCTCCGTCCCGATCGTGGCGATCACGCCTGAGCATTACAACCGTATGTATCGGGTGCTCGGCCGTGATATCCCTGTCGAGATCGAGGTCGAGGTGAGGAATCGTCATGGGTCTTCGGTGACGCAGGCGAACAACCTGGTCGCGGAGATCGTCGGCACCGACCGAGCCGACGAAGTGGTCATGCTGGGCGCGCACTTCGATACGTGGCACGCCAGCCCGAACGCGTCCGACAACACCTCGGGCGTCGCAGTCATGCTCGAGGCCATGAGGATTCTGAAGGCGGTGGGCGCAGAGCCTCGGCGCACAATTCGTATCGCGCTCTGGTCCGGCGAGGAACAGGGGCTCTGGGGATCACGTGCCTATGTCCGACGACACTTCGGAGATCCGAACGATGCCCGCGTCGGCAAGACGGACGCATACGACCGGCTCTCCGTATACTTCAACCAGGACTACGGGCCCGGGCAGTATCGCGGGATCTGGTTGCAGGGCAACGAGCACGTACGCACGCCCTTCGCGGCCTGGATGGCGCCGCTACGCGACATGGGCATGACGGCGATCTCGCCCCAAGGCGTCGGCAGTACGGACCACATCGCGTTCGACGACGTCGGTCTTCCCGCCTTCCAGTTCCTGCAGGCGATCGTCGGGGGCACGGGCGGGCACACCAACCTGGATTTCTTCGACACGCTGCCGCTCGACGACTTGCGGAAGAACGCGGTGATCATGGCCGTCTTCGTATACCACGCGGCTATGGCGGACGACGTGCTACCTCGAAAGGGAACGCGCGAGTAGGGTCAGGCCAACTCGGTCCAGATCACCGAGCGCGCCACTCCGCCAGCAGCTCGCGTTCGCGCACGGCCGTGAAGCCCGGACGCTGCTGCTCGGGCCAGGTGTCGTACGTGTCTCGGTACCAGTCGAGCGCCGACTTGGCGGTATCCGCGAGCGTTCGGTGCGATAGGCCGTGTGCCCGTGCTAGTGACCCGTCGATCGCAAACGCCCCCTCCCCACCGATGTTGCCGCCGAAGGAGCGCGGGCCCCAGTCGTTGCGCGCCGGCCACCAGAGCGGGATGTCGGTCCACGGCTTCTGATCGCGCTCGAGCAAGAAGTCGACGTCCACCCAAGTGAATGAAACCTCGGAAGAAGTCACCGCCCGCATGCCATAGAGCGCTTCCGCCCACGACATCACGGGCCCGACCGCGCTGTACTGACCCGCCACTCGATTCTCGGCGATGTGGATATACCACTCCGCGAGGTCCCGGGCCGGTGATCTGCATGTAGTCGTCCGGGACGCCGGGAGCGAGCACCTCCCCGTCGCGGTCGATGCGCACGACCCAATAGGTCAGCAGGTGGTTATTGTCTCCCGGGCCGGTGATCCGCCCCGGTGAGTGCAGCCGCGCCCGAAAGTGCCGTCCGGACGAAACCACGTCGGTTGATCGTCATCCCTTCCTCACATGTTGGCTGTACGATTGGCGAGACCACGGAACGCTACGCGGGCTGACTCAGGCCCTTACCCGGTCCGGAGCCCACAGATCAGTTCCCCTTCTGCTCCAGCTGCTGCTCAATCCTCTGCCGTTCCGTCACCTGCTGCAAGAAGTTCTCGATGAGGCGCAGCTCCATGCCCGTTGCCTCGCCGAAGCGCAGCATCACGAAGCGTTGGTCGTCGGGGCTCACGTCGTACTGGGGTCGGCCGTCGGATCCCAAATAGTCGTGCGTGGAGAAAAGCAGTTCATGGTGGCCCGCTTGGAACGTCGGGCGCGGCCGTGAAGGCCACTTCACGACCGTCCGGGGAAACCGCCGGGAGTTCCGCGAATGCCTCGGTGGGACGCTACCACCCCCCACCCTGCTCCGACACCGTCACCGGTCCCGCCTCGTCGAAGTGCTCGCGGAACCAGTCGAACATCCTCTGCCAATGGTCGTGGAAATCGGACACGGAACTCGCGCGCCCTGCTCCGTGTCCGCCCGCGGTGTAGTGCACCCACACCACCTCCTTCTCGAGGCGGCGCAGCGCGTAATACATCTCGCGCTGGTTGGTAGCGGGAACGTTCCAGTCCCCCTCTCCGGAAAGCATCAGGAGTGGTGTTTCGATCCGGTCGGCGAACATGACTGCTGAGTGCTCGATATACTTCTGCGGCTGCTCCCAGAGGGTCGCGCCGATTCGGTCCTGACCAACCTCGGCCGCGGCATAGTTGCGCGTAGTGATCTTCGGTGAGTCGCCGAGAAACGAGACCATGTTCACCTTGCCCGAGACATTGGCGGCGGCGGCGAAGCGGTCGGTCTGAGTGATGAGGAGATTCGCAGCGTATCCTCCGTAGCTCTGACCGTACACGCCGAGCTGATCCTCGTCGACGATGCCGCGCTCGATGAGCTTGTTGATCGCGCTCGGTACCGCCTTGAGCCATGCCTCGCCCGGGTAGCCTTCCTCGAACTGCACGGACGGACGGAAGCCGAACCAGCCCTGCGCGGTAATCAGGTTCATGTTCTCGTGGAACCCATTGTCGAAGAACCGCTCGTAGATCTCGGCCACGAGCGGGTACTTGCGGGTCGGGTCGTAGTCGACCGGATAGTAGAGGATGCCGTAGAGCGTGTTCCCGTCGACATCCAGGTACTCGACCAGCTCCGTGCGCGTCAGGGCGACTTCATCGAGTTGAGGGTTGAGCTCCGTCAGACGGGTCGGCGCAGAAGAGCCGTCCCTCGTCACCCACACATCGTCGGGGCGGTCGCCATCCGACATGGTATAGACGACGGTGGAGCCGTCCCCCGAGACGCGCCAGCCGCGGTAGAGGTTCGCGTCGAGCATCAAGCTCTCCACTTCGCCAGACTCCACATCGAGGCGCTGGAGGCCGCGCTCCCATCGATCGAGAGCCGAGTAGGTGAAGTAGAGGTAACGCCCGTCATCACTCCAGTGCACGATGCTGCGCCTAGGGCGTGCGTCCTCGTCCTCCTCCAACGTCAGCACGGTGCGCAGCTCGTCGCGCTCGAGGTCGAGCGTGTGCCAGCCCTTGGAAGACGTCAATAGCAGCCGCTCGCCGTCGAGGCTCCACCGGTCGACCGAGAAGTTCGCTTCTGCGGTGTCCCCGGGGACGTCGCGGTAGCCCTCGGTAACGTCCCTGGCCTCTGCCTCGCCAATCTCACGAACGTGGACCGCGCCCTCCTCGGTGAAGGCATAGGTGTCCCGGGCCTCGTTCCAATCCACGGAGACACGCTCTTCAGAGGGCTCGATGAGCACGACCGGGTCAGCGCCGTCCAGGTCGAGCGAGTACAAACCGTAATCGGTCCCATCGCGCCGAGTATACGACGTCTTCGTGCGGGTCGCGGTCGTGTACGTGATACGCAAGCCATCCGGAGCAAAGCCCAGGCCCTGGGGCACGGCGCCGGTCAGGATCTCACGTACGGCGCCATCAGCGACCGAGACCAGCGCGGTAATCTGTTCGTTGGCGATGTTGCGTACTCGGTCCCAGGCCAAGAAGTCGTCGCGAGAGTCCTGCACGATGACGGGAGCCTGGGTCAGCTCGTAGAACGCACCACTCGCTCGCTCCTGCCAGCCCTCGGGGCGCAGCGTGAGCAAGATGGACTCGCCGTCCGGGGCCCAGGCCAATGGCGAGGACGACGCAATCGCCTTTCCGGAGCGAAGTGCGATTTGGTCGGTCGAGCCCGACTCGGCATCGAATATGCGAAGCGAGAACCTGTCTCCCGCGAACAGGAGGTAGGCCAGCCGCACACCATCGGGCGACCAGGTGAATGCGCTCGCCTGCGCCACTTGCTCATGCAACCAGGTCCGATCTCCCGAGTGGGTGTCGATGACCATCGCCGTCACCAGGGATGGGGCGACGTAGGTCGGGTCACCGAAGCGGGCGTGATCGACGTCCGCTCGTCCCCGACGGGTGCGCACGGTCACCGCAATGCGCCCGCCGTCCGCGGTCATCGCCACGATGCGGGGTGACCCGACGTCCAGCGCGATCTCCGTGGTGAAGCCACGCATCTCCTGGGCGAACGCTGGAGCCGCGAGCAGCGCCACGAGGATCAGCAGCATGGGAAAGGAATGCCGGTGCAGCATCATGAACTCCAGGCTAGGACGGTCGCGCGAGACAGACTCCAGGCCAACCTGCGCGGCGAGTCTGTGGCGGTGAATCTGAGGCGGTGAATATGCGGCCGCTGCCCGAGTCCGGCTATTGCCCGACCAACCTCGGCATCACACCGATCCCGCCCTCAACACGTCACGGATGATCTTCTGATGATGGCGCGCGTGGATCCCCGCGAACTTCAGCCACTGCGCGGCATTGAGGTCACCGAAGGCGAAGTGATTGCGGGTGGCGTTCGATGCCTCGAGCTGAGCGAGCGAACCCTCTAGTCCCACCACCCGCGACCTGGTGTCGCGGAGGCTATCCGCAAGCTCCACTGCATCCCTCCCCGTGGGAAGCGTCCGCTCCGGGGCCTTACCGCGACCTCTGGGGAACGCCCCCGCGAGCAGGACGATCCACCCCACGAGGCTCGGGCTCCCGCCTGTCTCGAGTTCCGGATCCTGGTCGCGGGCCCGTTCGATCCAGCGGATGATCCCCCCATGCGCGATCGAGAGATGCTCAAGGTGGTCCTTGACGCTCCAGCCGGACACACGCGGCGCAGACGCCTCGTAGACGGCCGGATCCGATGCCTGTTCGATCTCGACGTCCAGACTCGCCAGCAGTGCGGCATGGGCCTGGATAAGCTTCGCGGTGGCCACGCTGCTATGGGACCGGGATCGTCGCGATGACCGTGGTGCCCTCGTCCGGTACACCCTGGATGGACACGGCACCACCCCACGCAATAGCCCGTTCCTGCATGCCGAGCACACCCAATTTCCCTGAGGCCTGGAGTCGATCTTGTCCGAACCCGCGGCCGTTGTCCTCCACGCGCACCACGATGGAGCCATTCTCCCCTTCGATGCTGACCCAGACGTGTGTGGCTTCGGAGTGTCGCGCCACGTTGGTGAGACTCTCCTGCAGGATGCGGTATACCGCTGTGGCTCGGTCCAGACCACCCGTCCACTCTTCCACGTTCAACGACAGCTCGCATTCGAGGCCGGTTCGCCATCTGAACTCGCCGACCTCACACCCGATGGCCGTGAACAACCCCAGACCGTCCAGCACGACCGGGTGGAGGCGTGTCGACATGCGCTGTCCGGCCTACAGCACCGTCACGACAAGCTCAGAGGCTGCCTTCAGTCGCTCGATGGCCTCGTCCGAAAGCTCCTGCCCCCCGAGCCAGGAAAGGTGGAACTGGAGCGCCACCATCGTTTGGCCGATCGCGTCGTGTAGCTCGCGCGCGAGCGCCTTCCGCTCCTCCTCCCGCAATTGCTCGACACGCGAGTGCAAGGCGCGAAGCTGGTCTCTCGATCGTTGGGCCCGCTGCTCGGCCTCCTTGCGCCCGGTGCCATCGTGGCAACTGCCGATCGTCGCGATCGGTCGACCTTCCTCATCGGTGACTACGCTCCCCTTGGATTGCAGGGCGCGCACCGTGCCGTCGGGACGCACGATGCGCTCATCGAAGGCGAACGGCTCCCCTGTCTGCAGCGCTGCTCGAACCGAGGAGTCTGTCCGCTCGCGGTCGTCGGGATGCACGCGCTCGGGAAACGCCTCGTAGCTCGCCGCGAACTCCCGCGAGTCCAAACCGTAGATGCGATAGAGTTCCTCGGACCAGGTGATCCGGTTCGCGGCGATGTCCCACTCCCAGCTTCCGAGGTGCGACAGCCGTTGGGCCTCTAGTAATCTGGTCTCACTCCTTCGGATCGCCTCGCCCTGCCGTTTCCGCTCACTCACGTCCCGGATGATGCTCACCAGTGCCGGTTTCCCCTGGAAGGTGATCGCCGCGGAAGACACCTCTATGGTCACTAGCTCACCGTTATGGTCACTAGCTCACCGTCGGCTCGCACTCCACGGTACTCTCCTCCTTGGGCAGGGCGGCCCGCCATGAGCGCCGCGATCCTCTCGGCAGCACGCGCGCGGTCGTCCGGATGGACGAACTGGGCCGGCGAAGCACCCAGAATCTGCTCGCGCTCATACCCCCAGATCTCCGTCACCGCTTCGTTGCATAGAACGATCTCACCGTCCACGACGACCACCGCTCCATCGGGGAATCCTTCGACGATCGATCTGAGGCTGTCTTCGCTGTCTCGAAGCGCCGCAGCCGCAGCCAACTCGGCGCTGACTCGAGTCTGGGTTTCTTGAGCCTCTCGACGCTCCGTGACGTCCTGGACGACGCAAGTCAGCCCCACCACGGTGTCGTCGTCCGACTTGTCCGGATAGTAGCTGCGCTCGCTCTACCGCTTAGAGCCCGCGTGAGCGGCGTTTTCCAGTTGGACTTCAGCCTGGAGAAGCGGCTCCCCGGTCTCGAGCACCCGCCGGAGTTCTCCTTCTACGTCCGCTGCCACATTCGGTAGGATGTCGCCGATTTTCTGTCCCAAGTGCTGCTGCACCGGCAGGCCGTTGAGCGTGGCCAGCCAATCATTGACGTACACGTACCGCAGGTCGGCGTCGAAGTAGCAGATGCCGACAGGGGCGTGTCCGCACAGTTTCTCGAAATCCATCGATGCGATTCCACCGCGCAGTTGGCTCGTATCTCGGGCGAGCCTCCACGCAACTCGCGCTCGACCCAGCATGGAGACCATTCGTCGCCCGCGCGTAACATCCTTTTGGGCCTGGTCGGTCCGCAAGGCCAATGTCGATTGACACGCTCGAAACCGGCGGGTACGCTCGGATTCATCGGGTTGCCCAGCAAGCGATCACCGGGAGCGTCAGAACCATGAAGATCGTTCGAAAACTGCTCATTGTGGTCGGTGTCCTCCTGCTCATCCCCGTCGTCGCTTTTGCGACTTTGGCGGTCTCGGCGCGTAGTTCGGACGGACCCTCAGGGGTCTTCGCCGGTGGAGCGCTCGTTGCCGGAGACTTGGTGACGGGCGCGGAGCCGGATTGGAGTTTCGTCCACGACATCGGCACCATCGAGCTGCAACTGCTCGAGCCTCCCCGGTCTCGACTGATTTGGGTGCTCGATCACGAGGGCAAGGCATATGTGGTGTCCGGGTACATGAACAACCGTATTGGACGAATCTGGAAGAAATGGCCGATCGAAGCGGAACGAGATGGGCGGGCCGTCGTCCGCATCGATGGCAAGAGGTATGAGCGAACGCTCGTGCGCCTCATGAGCGGGGCGGTCGTGGAAGGCGTGATGACGGAGCTCAGCCGGAAATATGGAGCGCAGACAACGGCCGCGGCGGTCGAGTCGGGCGCGATCTGGCTCTTCGAGCTCGCTCCGCGCAACTCAGGCACGACCGGAGCAGCAAGATGAAACGCCTCTACTGGGTTGTCGGTGGCGTGATTGTCGGAACCGTATTCACTGTGCTGTTCGTCCCTGGGGTCTCGGAGTACCTCTCGGCGAAGGTGCTGACCTGGGTCGCGAGCGCAGCCTCCTAAGGAGATCGGGAATGAACAAGCTGGCTATGGCGGGCACAATCGCTCTGGTCGTAGGCATAGCAGGAAGTCCGATGGCGTCGGCGCAGACACCCGCGAGCGCGCTCGAGTCGGAGTTTCTCTTCGAGTTGCTGCTCGACGTCGATGCGCAGCTGAATGCGGGCCACACGCGGATCGCACCCGTGACCGGCGGGACCTTCAGCGGACCGAACATCCAGGGGACGGTACATCCGGGAGGCGCGGACTGGATCACACAGGTCTCTGAGCACAGCAGCCTCGATGTGCGCATCACGCTCGAGACCGATGACGGCGCGCTGATCTACATGACGTACACCGGAGTCGTGCATCGAGGAGACGACGGTCTGTACTGGAGGGTGCGCCCGATCTTCCAGACCGCCTCGGAGAAATACGACTGGCTGAACCACATCGTTTGTATCGGCAAGAGCAAACAGGTGTCGGGCAAGGTCGCCTACGATATTTTCGGCATCCTCTGAGCGTGAGCGAGTGCGTCCGAGTCTGAGACCGCCGCCGTGAAGACCACGGGTCGCTTCATCCGGACCACCGGGCTGTTCGTCGTCGCGTTCACGCTCATCGCGGTCCCGTTGTGCACGGGTCCGTACCCTGCGCCGCCGGAGTCACGGCGCGATCCCGTAGTCGACGTCATCCAGGGCGTGGAGTTCATCGACGACTACCGCTGGCTCGAAGACCAGGAGTCGCCGGAGACGCGCGCATGGATCGGGGCTCAGAACGAGTATGCGGAGCTCATCGTCGGAGAAAGCCCGCTCAGGGATCGTTTCCGTGAGCTGCTGCGCGAGGGCTTGGATCGGGAGAGCGTTGGCGCGACCCGCGTGGTCGGTGACCACGAGTACTTCACGATGAGACGCGTGGGTGAAGAAGCGCCTGTCGTGTACCGCCGCCCCATCCCTGAGATGGACGATGCGGGGGAGCCGACCGTGGATGGGGAATACGAAGTCTTCATCGATCCGGGCGAGATCGATCCTACGTACCGCACATTGGTCTCGCTCATGGGCTCGTCTCCCAACGAGTCCTTGATGATGTACTCGATCCGACAGGGCGGCGCGGATGAGACCGCGGTGCACATCATAGATCTCGCAACCGGTCAGAACCTTCCCGACCACCTTCCGAACGCACTGTACAGCGGTGTGCGGTTCGACAACGAGGGGGAGGGCTTCTATTACACATCGCGCTCTCGCATCGAGGGGCCACGTATTCGCCGACACCGCCTGGGCGACGACCCCGGACAGGATGAGCTCATCTGGGGCGAAGGGTACGGGCCGACAACGTTCATCGGCATGAACGTCGCTGCCGATTTCTACCGCATCTTCAGCGCGCAACACGGCTGGGCGCGAAACGACTTCTTCCTCCAGTATGGAAGTAGAGCGATCGTGCCCATGGTCGAGGGTGTGCCCGCGCACTTTCAGGTCCGCTATCGCAGGGGCCTGCTCTATATCCGCACCGACTGGGAGGCTTCCAACTTCCGCCTCATGGTCGCCGACCCGGAGCACCCGGCCATCGGCTCCTGGCGCGAGTTGATCCCGGAGAGCGACGACCTACTCGAGTCGTACGCCTTCATCGACGACCGCATCTATGCCACGTACTTGCACGACGTCGAGAACCGGATCTCGGTCTTCGAGATCGATGGCACGCCGGCCGGCCAGATCGAAGTGCCCCCGCAGTCTTCCGCGAGCATCAGCGGAGCCGGAGCGGGCAAGGCGACACTGAGGGTGAGTGGATACCTAACGCCGAGTACGGAATACGAGATCGATCTCGCGACTGGAGAACGCGAGCTGACGGAACCACCCGAGGACGTTCCAGAAGGCTTCGCGGTCACCAAGATCTGGGTCACGTCGAGTGGAGGCACCCGCGCCCCCATGCATGTCCTGCACAAGGAGGGCATCGAACTCGACGGTAGCCACCCGACCATCCTCAACGGATATGGGGGCTTCACGTCGAACGTCAAGCCGGGCTTTTCGAGGACGAGACAAGCGTGGCTCGACATGGGCGGCGTCTACGCTGTCGCGACCCTGCGCGGCGGCACCGAGTTTGGTGAAGCATGGCACCGCGACGGCATGTTGGAGAACAAGCAGCACGTCTTCGACGACTTCATCGCGGCGGCCGAGGCGCTGATCTCCGAGGGCTTCACAAGCCCGAGTCGCTTGGGGATCAGCGGCGGTAGCAACGGCGGACTCCTCGTGGCCAGCGCCATGACGCAGCGGCCGGACCTCTTCCGCGCCGTGCTCTGCACGTATCCGGACTTGGACATCGTGCGCTTTCACGAGTTCTTCGAGACCAACAACATGCCCGCGTTGCTCGAGTACGGAGACGCACGCATTCCCGAACAGTTCGAAGCGATCCGGAAGTACTCTCCGTACCAGGCGGTCGAGGACGGTGTCGAGTACCCCGCTGTCATGCTCGCCACGGGGGATCTCGATACCCGCGTGCCGCCGCTCCAGGCGCGGCGGATGACCGCACGGTTGCAGGCAGCGACTTCGTCGCGCCTGCCCGTGATTCTCTGGTACGACAACCGAGGGGGGCACGCGGCGGGTCGCGGCCGGCCGATGAGCCTGCGCATCGAAGACACGGCTCGGGAACTGACCTTCCTCGCCCAACAGCTCGGGATGACGCTGTCGCCGCCGACCTCCTAGCCGCATGTTTGCCGGGTAGCGGCATCGTGGTCCCACGTCAGATGCGGGAGGACACTCATGCGCACCATCCTGGCCACCCTCGGGGCGGCTTTCCTGACCGTCATGCTCGCGGCTGCGTTTCTGGCCCCGGCCCTCGAGCCTCCGCCCGCCGACGCCGGCGCCCGCATGGCGACCGCGGCTGAAGCCTACGTCGGAACTCTGGGCAGTGCGGAGCGCGATCGCGGCACCTGGCAGCTCGATGCCGAGCAACGCTTCGACTGGCACTTCGTACCGCGCGATCGATACGGGGTCCGGCTGAAGGACATGAGCCCCGAGCAGCGCACCGCCGCTCACGGGCTCCTTCAGTCCGTTCTCAGTTCGCAGGGCTACCTGAAGGCAACCGGCGTCATGCAGCTCGAGGGGATCCTGGGCCAGATCGAAGGTCGACCGGATCGACGCGATCCCGAGGACTACTACTTCAACATCTTCGGCACGCCCTCCTCGGACGGGCCCTGGGCGTGGCGGTTCGAGGGACACCACATCTCGATGAACTTCACCGCCGCCGGGAGCGCGCCCCCTTCCGTGACTCCAGCCTTCGTGGGTTCGAACCCGCATGTGGTCGGAGAGGGCCCGAATGCCGGCCGGCGCCTGCTCGGGGCCGAGGAGGATCTGGCCCGCGAGCTACTGGCCCTGCTCTCCGATGCCCAACTCCGAACGGCGATCATCGAGGCTGAGGCTCCGCGTGACATCGTTACAGGAAACGCGCGCGCAGTAGAACTGGATCGCTTCGAAGGGCTGCCCGCTTCGGAAATGAACGACGCGCAGAGTCACGCCCTCATGCATGTCATCGAGGAGTACTTGAGCAACGCCCGGACCGAGGTCGCGGACGCGGAAATGGACCGGATCCACGAGGCCGGGCTCGAGAACCTCTACTTCGCATGGGCGGGCAGCACGGAGCGCGGGGAGGGTCACTACTACCGCATCCATGGGCCCACCCTGCTCATCGAGTACGACAACGTGCAGGGCGGTGCCAATCATGTGCATTCGGTGTGGCGCGACCCACAAAACGACTTCGGTGACGATCTACTCCGACGGCACTACGAAGAAGCCGAGCACCATCAGGACGACCGGCGGCCGGCGGGAGGGCGATAGGGACGGGGCTAGGCGGTGTGGCTGGCGCCATAAGGATCGGCGTTCGCCAACCTGAGCGCCCTCCGAGCCACCGGCGCAGATCCGAACGGGCCATGCCACTCGGCCGCAGCGAGACGCCGCAGGAAGCGATAGAACGGGATGAGTTCATCGAGCACCTCCTCCTCCTCTGAGTCGGACGCGTACCCCGCACGGACGTTTGGCTCCAGTTGCTCGTCCAGGACGCCCATCGTGCCCAGGTCCATGCCGCCGTCACCCGGCTTCGCGTCGTGAACGTCGATGAGCCCTACGATTCGGTCACCTCGGACCAAGAAGTGGTCGGGGCGTCCGACGCACCGCATGAAATGCTCCCCTCGGGCGGCGCCGATGCCTCGCATCAATTCGAAAACATCGACGATGGTGCTGCTCATCGAACCGTCTGGGAGAGGCCTTTGCGATACCGCAGCTCGTGCAATACGGCGTTTGGGCCCTCGTGGAAGACCCTCTTCTGGCCGTCCGGGCGGAAGCCGAGCGAACGGTAGAACTGCTGCGCGCGTTCGTTTGGCTCGAGAACCCAGAGTACGACCTCAGAAAACCCATCGCGACCGGCTTCGGCCAAGGCGCGGTCGCACAGGGTACGGCCGATACGGCGACGCCAATGGGATGGACGAACGACGATGATGGGGATCTCCCCGACTACGTGCTCGCAGTCGTCGTTGCGGATCGGATGTAGCGTGCAGAAGCCCACGACCGCTCCATCCACTCTTGCCACGTTTGTGCTGGCCTTGGAGCGCTGGAGCCATCTCCGCCAAACGCCCGTCTGCGGGTTGGCACCTGGCGTAGCGAGGGCGCGATGGGGAACGCGACCCCGGTACGTGGCGGACAAGCCAGCCGCATGCACGAGAGCAATAGCTGGAGCGTCATCGACGAGGGCCCGCTCGATCTCGACGCTGATGTGGAATCTCCCTGCCTCATCATTGCTCGCCGTGTGACTGAGAACGCGGTTATGGATGCGCCCAATGATATCGCCAGCGAACAGGACCCAGTAATGCTCACCGTCATGGTCATCGCCGAGTACCGATGTGAACGCGGCCGGCTGGTTGCGACGGTGTCCGGCACCTTCGATCCTGAGGCGGCGCTTCGCCGATTCGAGAACCTGATCCTACCGACCTGCCGTGCCCAAGGCCTGACGCAGGTGTTGATGGACGTTCGGAACGTGGTCGGTGCCGAGGGCGTCGTACCGGGAATCCTCTATGCCACGCAGAGAACGAACCTCTACGCTCGGCACTTGCGGGACGGCGGAAGCCCGTCCCGCATCGCCTATGTCGCCCCTCCCGCCTGGGTTGCGAGTGGGAACCCTGGAAGCGAGATACTGGAGAAGGATGGGGTTCTGGAGGCCTACGTCACAGGCGAGTTGGACGCAGCGATCGCTTGGCTAGAAGGCTGAGGAGCCCTGAAACAGAAGAGCGCCGGCCGGGACATCCCCGGCCGGCGCTAGGTCCTGTTGGCCTGCGCTGGGCCTGGGGCCTCTAGCGGCCCCGCCTGTACGTGCGAACCGGAGGCAGTTGTGCGCCGGAAAGATCGTCGGGAACGCTCTCCTCAGCGACGACGGTGTGCCTCAGCGTCCCGATCCCCTCGATGGTGGCTTGGATCGTCTCACCAGCCTGCAGGTACCCAGAGCCTGTCGCGCGCTGGACGCGACCAGCGCCCGTTCCGCCCGACGTCCCGCTTTGCAGAACGTCACCCGGGAATACGGTGATGAGCGACGACGCGTACTCGATCAGCTCGGGGATATTGTGGATCATGTCCCCCGCCCTGGCCTCCTGAACGGTCACGCCATCGATGACCAGGCTCTGGTGCAGGCGCTCCATCGGGTCGCCGTAGAACTCCTTTGGCACAATCCACGGCCCCTGGGGCGCAAAAGTGTCGTGGCCTTTACCGACGAACCAGTCCGAACCGGAGCCGTAGCCACCCGGAGGACGCCCGCCACGATCGGATACATCCATGGCGACCGTGTAGCCGAACACGTGGTCGTAGGCGCGGCCCGCAGAGATGTACTTGCCCGCCCGGCCGAACACGATCGCCAGCTCGACTTCCCATTCGATCCGGTCACGGCCATAAGGAAGTATGATGTCAGCGCCGCTGCCGATGACCGCGCCGCGGGTCGGCTTGAGAAACAGGTACGGCACCCCCCGATTCTCCTTCCGCTGCCGGGTCCTCTCCGCCAAGTCCTCCTCGGTACAGCCCTCACACGCGTGCGAGTAGAAGTTGACCGCGGCGTTCATGATCTTGCTGGGATACATGATCGGAGGAAGGATGCCCACGTCGTCGACACGGTGAACGTAGTCTGCGCCGAGTAGGTCGTTGCCCACCACGTTGTTGACGATATCGTAGATCCGGTACTTCAGACCGTACTCATACTGCCCGATGAGCTCGAGCATATCCTTCGGCACGTTGACGTGCGCGTACATCGGATCGATCTCGAGCGCCGTGTTCGCCGCCGCCAGGTCGATGATCAGCGCGTCCCTGAGGACCACCCCGACCGTCGGCGCGCCACCAATCTCGAAAGTCCCGACCTTGAATGGCTCGGCCGAGGACATCGCCTGGGCATTGATGAGGGCGGGGCTCGCAAGAGCTACAACCGTCGCGAGAGCCAAAGCTAGTCTTGTGATGCGTTCCATAGGCTGCTCCGGTGAAATCAGGTGAATCCGACGGTTGATGCGTTCCCCGTCGTGTCTCTATCCATCTGGGTCATAGCCCTGCATATAGGGCCTGTCAAGCCACCCTGTTGGCCCCGCTGGAGAAGTAACAAACAGAGCACAGTGCCATTTCTCAAAGTACTTTACGCAACAAACTCCCCGACCCATGTTCGAGTGCCATCGGACCCGAACCTGACGTGACCCCCTGAAACGAGACCGGGCCGAATGTTAGGATTTGGCACGGGTCGCTAAGAAGGCAGGGAGGTCGAGAATGATCAGGAGGCGACACACGCCGGAGCAGATCATCAGGGCGCTGCGAGAGGCTGAAGTCGGTCTGGCGAATGGCAAGACGGTAGGGATGGTGAGCCGG
>Ga0066376_10000892_pt1 | contig 28671 bp, 30 predicted proteins | sample Knorr_S15_td_Bot_FD_77009 | JGI IMG/M metagenome (GOLD analysis project Ga0066376, IMG submission 77009) | Marine microbial communities from Southern Atlantic Ocean transect - Knorr_S15_td_Bottom_ad_5009_LV_A | ecosystem: Environmental > Aquatic > Marine > Oceanic | place: Southern Atlantic... | reverse complement strand
GCCGTTTCCATTTATGTTCGTCGCCGCAAGAAGAACAAAGGATTATTCTTTCGCCGATTTTGATGTTCTCAAATGTAGGCCAATCAAAGGTCATTCCCGTATAAACGGACTCACCCGTTTCCGGGCAGTTAATCATTACACGTGCCATATTCCTCTCTTTCTTGCATCTGGGGAGACCTCACCCCACCTCAATATACCACATCATAATATGTTTCCCCAAATCCCCAGCCAAAGCCGTTTTCTAACAAGGTCTTGGATCGAGTTCCGGAAATTTCATTAACATGGTATTTTGCTTTTGAGCGAATTATTCGCCCAAATATCCAGTTAGGGATGCGAAAAATGCCGGATTTTAGCTATGAGGACGCCGCCCTTGCCTCTGGCCATGATCTGATTTGCGGCATCGATGAGGCCGGGCGCGGCCCGTGGGCGGGGCCGGTCGCCGCCGCTGCGGTGATCCTGGACCGCGCAGCACTACCGCCGGGTTTGGTGGAGGGTCTGGATGATTCCAAAAAACTCAAACCGGCAAGGCGGCGTGAATTGTTTGATCATTTGCAGGGCGTTGCCGTGATTGGTGTCGGCTTGGCCGATGTCGCCGAGATTGATGAACTGAACATCCTTGCGGCGACAATGCTGGCGATGACCCGTGCTGTCGAGGGTCTAGGCGTACCCCCGGACGTGGCGTTGATCGACGGCAATCGCGGTCCCAATCTTGATTGCCCGGTGCAGTGCGTGGTCAAAGGCGACGGTAAAAGTTTGTCCATCGCCGCCGCCTCCATTGTCGCCAAGGTGACCCGAGACAGGATCATGGCGGACTTGGCCGTCAGCTTTCCCGGCTATGGCTGGGAACGCAACGCCGGCTATGGTACCAAGGAACACCAGGGCGCCCTGGCAACGCGGGGGGTGACGCCCGAACACCGAACAAGCTATGCCCCAATTCGAAAGATTCTCGGCCTATGAAGGAGGCTAAATATAGTGGTGTTAGGGGTCGCGACTCCTATATATAGAATCGGTGAGTCCCCCTAAGTCATTGAATCCATTTAATTGTTGACGCGGAGTCCCGGCTTGCCCATTGTCGCCATTATGGGCAGGGATACAAAAGTCGAAGCCAGAAAATCAAACGGCGCGGACAAAACTGGGAAAATTCTCCAGGGAGAGTGCCTCGACGTCATGGCGTCGCTACCGGCCGCGTCGGTAGACATGGTGTTCGCCGACCCGCCCTATAATCTGCAATTGTCCGGCGAGTTATTGCGCCCCAATAACCACAGCCGCGTCGACGGCGTCGATCATGACTGGGATCAATTTGAAACCTTCAAGGCATACGATGCATTTACCGCCGACTGGCTGAAGGCGGCGCGCAGAGTATTGAAACCCGATGGCTCGCTGTGGGTAATTGGGTCCTACCACAACATCTTCCGGGTCGGCGCCACCTTGCAGGATTTGGGCTTCTGGATCCTCAACGACGTGATCTGGCGCAAGACCAATCCGATGCCCAATTTCCGCGGCCGGCGCTTCACCAACGCCCATGAAACCCTAATCTGGTGCGCGCGGGACAAGGTGTCACGCTATCGCTTCAATTACGAGGCCATGAAAAGCCTCAACGAAGACCTGCAGATGCGTTCAGACTGGTTGCTACCGCTGTGCACCGGGCCTGAACGGCTGAAAAAAAACGGTAAGAAGGCGCACCCGACGCAAAAGCCGGAATCGCTACTGCATCGGGTGATCCTGGCCAGCACGGAAGTCGGGGACGTGGTTTTGGATCCGTTTTTCGGTTCCGGTACTACCGGCGCCGTTGCCAAGAAGCTGGGGAGGGGGTTTATCGGCATCGAACAGGACGCGGAATACGTCAAGATCGCCGAACAACGATTGGCCAAGGTCTGCCAAGTTGCCGAGGACGACTTACTGTCGACGCCGGCGAAACGCGCACAACCCCGCATCCCCTTCGGTTGGCTGGTCGAACGCGGCATTTTACAACCTGGCGCCACCCTCACCGATCACCGCCGCCGTCACAAAGCCCTGGTTCGCGCCGACGGCACCCTGATCAGTGCCGATTTCAAGGGCTCTATCCACCAGGTCGGCGCCTTCGTGCAAAAAGCGCCGGCCTGTAACGGCTGGCAGTTCTGGCACGCCGAAGTAAAGGGCAAGCTGGTGGTGATAGACGTCTACCGCCAGAAACTACGCGCGGAACTGCATTAGAGGATTGTTACGCGGTCCTTATAAAAGGAAATGTAGCCCTTGATTTCCGAGACCGCCTCAATGGGGTCTTCGTAGCTCCAGACGGCGTTCTCAACGGTTTCGCCGCCGGCCTCAATATTCCAGTACGACGCCGTTCCCTTGAACGGGCAAACGGTATGGTGATCCGTTCGGTGCAGAAAATCCATGCGCACATCGGCGCGGGGAAAGTAATGAACGTCGGCGTGGTGCGTTTCACGGAGGACTAGGGACTTGGTGCTGTCGGCAATGGTCTCGCCGTTGAACACGACGCGCATGCGCTTAGGCTCGGCTGCAAAGGTGATTTTGTAATCCGGAGTATCCGACAATGTACTCAATCCGGAATTTCCGCCACTACCGCGTCGGCACTGGCTCGTCGCCGGCATAATCGTAAAAGCCCTTGCCAGATTTACGGCCAAGCCAGCCGGCTTCGACATATTTTACCAACAACGGACACGGCCGGTATTTGGTGTCGGCGAGGCCGTCATGGAGCACATGCATGACCGCCAGACAGGTATCCAATCCGATAAAATCAGCCAATTCCAGCGGCCCCATGGGGTGGCGGGTGCCGAGCTTCATGGCGGTGTCGATGGCCAGCACCGAGCCGACGCCTTCATAAAGCGTATAGATGGCCTCGTTGATCATCGGCAGCAGGATGCGGTTGACGATGAAGGCGGGAAAGTCTTCGGCATTGACCGGCGATTTACCCAGCTTTGTCGCCAATTCGCGGACGGTCTTGTAGGTGTCCTCGTCGGTGGCGATGCCGCGGATCATTTCCACCAAATCCATGCGCGGCACCGGGTTCATGAAATGCATGCCGACGAATTTGCCGGGGCGGTCGGTTTGTGCGCCCAGCCGCGTGATCGAAATCGATGACGTGTTGGTGGCGATGATGGTGTCCGGTCCGATGTCTTCGCACAGGTCCTTGAATATTTGCTTTTTGACCTGCTCGTCCTCGATGGCGGCCTCAATGACCAGCTGACAGTCCTTGAATCCCTTGTAATCCTTGCTCGTGGAGATCTTTTTCAAGGCGCCTTTAATGTCGGCGTCGGAGAGCTTGTCGTGCTTGACCAGGCGGTTCATGTCCTTTTCGATACCGGCGAGGGCGCTTTTGAGAACGTCCGCGTTGGTATCGGTCAAGACTACGTCGAAACCGGCAACGGCGCATACGTGGGCGATGCCCTTGCCCATTTGGCCAACGCCGATGATGCCGATTTTTTTGATGTCTAAAGCCATTTTTCTTTCCTCTAGGCGTAATGGGAGACCGTTTTCCCCCTAATTGTCCAGTTCCGATGACAAAATCGGCAACACATCGAACAGATCTGCGACCAGGCCGTAATCGGCGACCTGGAAAATCGGCGCGTCCTCGTCCTTGTTGATGGCGACGATGACCTTGGAATCCTTCATCCCCGCCAGGTGTTGAATGGCGCCGGAAATGCCGACGGCGATGTAAAGATCGGGGGCGACGACCTTGCCGGTCTGGCCGACCTGATAATCGTTGGGCACGAACCCGGCATCGACGGCGGCGCGGCTGGCACCGACGGCGGCGCCGAGCTTATCGGCGATGGCTTCCAGCAGATGAAAATTGTCGCCCGATTGCATGCCCCGGCCGCCGGAAATGACAATCTTGGCGCTGGTCAATTCAGGCCGTTCGGATTTGGTCAGCTCATGGCTGATGAAGGCCGCGAGGCCGGTATCGCTGGCGACGGTGATATCCTCGATGCCGCCGCTGCCGCCGGTTTCCGGCGCCGGCTCGAAGGCAGTAGTACGCACGGTGATGATTTTAACGCCATCCTTGCTTTTGACCGTGGCCATGGCGTTGCCGGCATAGATCGGCCGGACGAAGGTATCGGCGTCAATGACGGCGGTGATTTCGGAAATTTGGGCGACGTCCTGCAACGCCGCCACCCGGGGCATCAGGTTTTTACCGAAGGTCGTCGCCGGCGCTAACACATGGCTGTAATCGCTGCATAAGCCCTGAACCAATGGCGCCAAGTTTTCCGGCAGGCCGTGGCCCAGCGCCGCGTCATCGGCGACCAGGACCTTGGCAACGCCGTCGATGGCCGTTGCGGCATCCGCCGCCGGACGGCAACCGGCCCCCGCGATCAATACCGTGACGTCGCCCAGCGCCACCGCCGCAGTGACGGTGTTCAATGTCGCCGTTTTGAGGGCGGTGTTATCATGTTCGGCAATTACCAGGACGCTCATCAGATCACCTTCGCTTCGGTGCGCAGTTTTTCGACCAATTCGGCGGCATCGGCGAGGATGACGCCACGCTCGCGCCCTTGGGGCTCTTCCACCTTGAGAATTTCAAGCCGGGGGGTGACGTCAACGCCAAGATCGTCGGTGCTGAACACATCAATGGGCTTTTTTTTGGCCTTCATGATATTGGGCAGCGACGCATACCGCGGCTCGTTTAGGCGCAAATCGGTGGTGATCACTGCCGGCATCGATAGGGACAGGGTTTCCAAGCCGCCGTCGATCTCGCGGGTGACGTCAGCCTTGCCATCTGCGAAGGCCAGGTTCGAGGCGAAGGTGCCCTGCGGCCAACCCAACAGCGCCGCCAACATCTGTCCGGTCTGGTTGCAGTCATCGTCGATGGCCTGTTTGCCGAGAATAATCAGGTCGGGGTTTTCCTTGTCGACGACCGCTTTCAATAGTTTGGCCACGGCAAGGGGTTCCAGGTCTGCATCAGTCTCTACAAGGATGCCGCGGTCGGCGCCCATGGCAAGCCCGGTGCGGATGGTTTCCTGGCAGGCTTGCGGGCCCAAGGACACCGCGATTAATTCGCTGGCCGTGCCGGCCTCGCGCATCCGGACCCCTTCTTCGACGGCGATCTCATCGAACGGGTTCATGGACATTTTGACGTTGCCGGTCTCAACCCCGCTGGAGTCACTTTTGACCCTAATTTTAACGTTGAAATCGATGACCCGCTTAACTGCGACAAGTACTTTCATTGATCCGCCATATATGATTAAAAACCGCAGAAGTCCGGTCTATTTAACCCCTTCGCACGTGCACAATAAAACGAAGGAAACCCGAGGTCAAGCGGGGTTCGTATACAATGTAGCCTGGCCCTAACGGTGCGCGCCGGGCACCCACAGGACGTCGTTTTGGCCGCCATCGTTGACGTGCCGGGCGAGAACGAACAGGTGATCGGATAACCGGTTGGCGTATTGTATGGCCATCGGGTTGACGGCCTCGGTTTCCGCCAGCGCACAAATCAGCCGCTCACCGCGTCTTACCACGGTGCGAGCCATGTGCAGCCAGGCGGCGATCTCGTTTCCGCCGGGCAGGATGAAAGACGTCAGCGGCTCCAAATCGGCATTCAATTCATCGATCTCGGCCTCCAGGCGGGCAACCTGATCCTCGCTGATGCGCAACGAGGAGTCATTGCCGCCCTCGTCTTGGGGCCGGCAGAGATCGGCGCCGAGGTCGAACAGGTCGTTTTGGATGCGGCCCAGCATGGCATCGACCTTATCGTCGGCGTTGAGCCGGGCCAGGCCGATGATGGCGTTGGCCTCATCGGCGGTGCCGTAGGCCTGGACGCGGACGTCGTTTTTGCCGACGCGCTGACCGCCGCCTAGCGACGTTTGCCCTTTATCACCGCCGCGGGTGTAAATTTTATCAAGTTTCACCATGGGCCTTGGTTCGTTTCGTTGGGGCTCATTTGGTTTCAAGCGACTGCAAGATAAACCATTAACGCCAAGATGGCGACGGAGATGCCTTGCAGGATGACCCTGGCCCGCATCAGGTGGTTGGCATGGCGGAGATAGAAATCCCCGTGGACGCCAAAGGAAATGACGCCGATCGCCAACACCGCCACCGTGGCGAACATGGCGAACCCAAGAAGATAGGGAAGAACGGAATCCATTTGCCTGATATAGTCCCATATCGGCTAAGGGTCATTGATAAACGTCAATTTAACGGACCAACGTGTACCATGGACGATGATATCTTTCAGGGCCTCGGCGCCATCAGCACCGCCACCATTACCATGCAGCTGTTGAAACGCGGCATCCGCAATGTCTCCATGGCCGGCATCAGGCCCCTGAACGACCCCGTGCAACGGATTTTGGGTCCCGCCTATACGCTCCGCTACGTGCCGTTGCGTGAAGACCTGTCGACGCCGGAGGTCCTGGGCGGCGCCGATTACCCGCCGCGTTTGGCCATCGAACAGGCGCCGGAAGGTAGCGTGCTGGTCATTGACGGCCGTGGCCGCGACGATATTGCCGTGTTGGGTGACCAGTTGACTGAACGGCTGAAAATAAGAGGCGTCGCCGGCGTCGTGTCGGACGGCGGCATCCGTGATTGTGCGCAATCCGTCGCCGTTGGCCTGGCGCTGTATGCCGCCGGCCCGGCGGCACCGGCCAGCGTTGCCGGCCACGCCGCGGCTGACCTCGAGACCCCGATTGCGTGTGGCGGCGTCGCCGTGATTCCCAGAGACATCATTGCCGGCGATGGCGACGGCGTCGTCGTCATCCCACAGGCGCTCGCCGCCGAGGTCGCCAGGGACGGGCTTGAGCAGGAACGCTATGAGCGTTTCGCCAAGCTAAAGATCCAGGAAGGACGCCCGGCGCGCGGCCTCTATCCGCCCAACGAAGACACCAAGGCCGAATACGTGAAATGGGTGGAAGATGGTGAGCCGGAAGGGTGAGGTGGATTTTTTTACCCCCAATATCCTTGGGTAGTGTAAAGAAGACCGATCATTGGAGAATGTTTTGATGCCCTTAAGCGATAAAGAACTGAAACAATTTGATGAGGAAGGATATGTATTCTTCCCAGGCAAATTTTCTCCAGAAGAAGCGGCATTGCTGAAACAGGAAGCAGAGACCGTCTATGCCATGGATCGCAAAGAGGTCTGGCGGGAAAGCTCTGGTGTCGCCCGGACGGCGTTTGCCGCCCACCGCTACAATGAAGGTTTCCGTCGTTTGGGGGCCCACCCACGGCTGATCAAGCCGGTCGAACAGGTTATAGGCGGCCCCGTCTACATGCACCAATACAAAGTGAACGCCAAAGCGGCATTTGACGGCGAAGTCTGGCAGTGGCACCAGGACTATGGCACTTGGAAACGGGACGACGAAATGCCGGAACCGCGGGCCATGAATATTGCCGTCTTTCTGGATGATGTGACCGCGGCCAATGGTCCGCTGCTGTTTATTCCGGGCAGCCACAAGATGGGCGTCATCGACGCCGGCCATGACTTGGAAACGACGTCTTACCCGCTCTGGACTCTAGACCGGGACAAGGTGGCTGAGTTGGCCGAGCGGGGTGGCTGCGTTGCGCCCACGGGTGTCGCCGGCAGTATGGTGATGTTCTCCTCGCTGCTGGTTCATGCGAGCCCCGCCAACATCTCCCCGCTCGACCGTACCATCGCCTATTTGTCGCTTTGTCACGTCGATAACCACATCCGGGCGTATAATCGCGAGGAGTGGATCGCGCACCGGGATTTTACCCCCATCGAAGCCTTGAAAGATGATTGCCTAGCCGAACTCGTCGCCGAACGTCAGCACGCCGCAGAGTAACGACGGCTTATCTAAAGCCGAAATCTCCGCCGCTATTCAGGTCAATCCATCGAGCACGGCAATGGAAAAACTAAAACCGAAACTGGAGGCCGAACTGCCCGCCGGCGCCTTGGTGCTGCCCAACACCTTCGCGGTTCGCGGCTGGGACCCTATTGAGGTCAGGACCGCGCCTGACGTCCACGCAAGCCAGGTCTATCTGTACCGGGTCGGGGATTAAGGTTAGGAAAGCGGCGCGGTCACGTCCTTTAGCCATGCCGCCGTCGCCTTGTCGACCAGCGGTCCGATTTCCTCCGCCACCCTGGCGTGGTAGGCGTCGACCCAGGCGATTTCGTCGCCGGTCATCAAGTCCAAGTCGATCAGCGTCCGGTCGAGAGGCGCCAGGGTCAAGGTTTCGAATTCCAGCATCTTTTCATCCGGTTCGGCGGTTTTGACGGTGACCAGGTTTTCGATGCGGATACCATAGGCCCCGGTCTCGTAATACCCGGGCTCATTAGACACCACCATGCCGGGCTCCAAGGCGACGCGGTTGGGGTGTTTGGAAATTCGCTGCGGCCCCTCGTGGACGCCTAAGTAGTGGCCGACGCCATGACCGGTGCCGTGTTCGTAATCCAACCCGTCGGCCCATAAGGCGCGCCGGGCCAGGATGTCCAGTTGGCTGCCGGCAGTGCCTTCCGGGAAGCGGGCGGTGGCCAGGGCGATGTGGCCTTGCAATACCAAGGTGAAATGACGTCGCATGTTGTCACTGGGCTTGCCGATGGCGACGGTGCGGGTGACGTCGGTGGTACCGTCTAGGTATTGCGCGCCGGAATCGACCAGGTACAGGTTTCCATCGGTCAGCGGACTGTCGGTGTCTTCGCTGACCCGGTAATGAACGATGGCGCCGTGGGCCCCGGCGCCGGAAATGGTCGGGAAGCTTAAGCCCTGGAAATGGTCGTTGTCGCGGCGAAGGGATTCCAATTTATCGGCGGCGCTGGCCTCGGTGATTCCGCCATGCGGGGCTTCGGCTTCCAGCCAGGCCAGAAACCGGGTTAACGAGGCGCCGTCGCGGCGATGGGCGGCGCGGATACCGTCCAGTTGCGCCGCCGTTTTCCTGGCTTTCGGCAATTGGCAGGGGTCGTCGCCGGCATTAACGGCGGCGCCTGACGTTTTTAAACGCTGGCCCACCCAGGCGGCGGCGGTTTCCGGGTCGAGGCGGACGGTTTTATGTTCCGTGCCCAATTGGTCGAGCGCATCGCCGAAGGAGTCGGGCTCCCGGCAACGGACGGCAGGGCCTAAGTGACGTTCGATTTCCGGCGACAACTTGCGCCCATCCATGAACAGATCAACGCCGCCATCGGCGTCGATAATAGCAAAAGACAGTACCACCGGCGTGAACGGCACGTCGTTGCCGCGAATGTTGAGAAGCCAGGCGATGGAATCGGTCTGGGTCAATACCGCGGTATCGATTTTTTGAGCTTTCAGGTCATCGGCGACTTGCTTCAGTTTCTCAGCAAACGATTGCCCGGCGAAAGCGTCGTCATGGATCACCACCTTTGAGGTCGGCGCCGCCGGCCGGTCTGTCCACACCGCATCGATGGGGTTGGCGGCGTCAGGCGCCAAGGCGGTCAATTCAGCCCCGGCATTTTTGCACGCCACCTGAAACCGGCTGACTTGGCCCGGCGTCAGCAGCCAGGAGTCGTATCCCAGCTTGGCTCCGGTGGGCAGGTTCTTGGCAATCCAGGAAGTCGGGGTGACGTCGTTCAGGGGACAATGGTGGAACAAGCCCAAAGGCACTTCCGCCTCGGCCTGCAGGGTGTAGCGGCCATCGATAAAAATCGCCGCCGTGTCCCTTAATACGACGGCCAAACCCGCCGACCCGGTAAAGCCGCTGGTCCAGGCCAGCCGTTCGGATGAGGGGGCGACGTATTCGCCCTGATGTTCATCGCTGCGCGGCACGATAAACCCGTCAAGCCCAAGGCGTTCGATCTCACCACGCAGGGCCCGCAGCCGGACCGGTACATCGCTGGCATTGTTTTCTTGGGTCATGGGTAGGCCACCAAGGTTTATCGGTTTCGTACGCCCTGTTTAGCAGGCCGTCCGGCGGCTGTCATCCCGGTGATATAATGGAGACTAAGCTATGCGTTTTGCGCAATGCTGTGGTGCAACAATTGCGCTTTATGGAATCGCCAAATGGCCTATATTACAGGGGAATTAACGTTGACGGCGCCTGGCGAACCCTTAGAAGGGAGACCGGTCGGGATTAGAAGAAGGAGACGAGGATATGCGTAAATCTAATGACAATAATGCGGCCCCTAATTATTTTGTTGCCTCAATGAGGACATATCAGTTGGACCCGGCAAGCGCCGAGGTATTGGCCAATAACGCCCGCCAGATTGAAATGGTTCTTTTTCTCTTCAGCATTATTAAGGGAATAGGCAATGCAATTCAGAAAGTGGGCAATGGGATCGCAACATGGATTCAAGCCAATAATACATCCCGAGAGCTGAACGCCATGCCCGATTATATCCTCGATGACATCGGCATCAGCCGCCATCAGATCGATGCCGTGGCGACCGGCAAGCTGGTGCGCGAATTGAGTAAGCCGGCCCTGGCTGAAGTTCAGCCGGTTAAAGCCGTTGCCGATGAAAATAATGTGGACACCCCCATTGCGGCATAGCCGGAACGAAATAAAACGCCATTTAGGGGTTTAAAAAACGGCTTCCTCATTTTTTCGGGGGGGCCGCTTTCTTTTTGCTGTAGCCTCGCGCCGACAAGCAGCCCTCGAACAGTCGGCGTTCATCACGTTGGGCGTCAAAACGCGACATGTCTCGGCTCAGGGTATCGTCTCGGAACCCTGACGTTGAGGAACCACCGGCGCGTTGGCGGAACCGCTTTTCGGCTTCCCGGCGGGCTTTGAATTGGCAAGCCACCTTGTCTTTTACCCAATGATCGTTGGTACCGCCGGGCTTTTCCCAGGTGACGGGGGCGGTGGCACATGACGCCGCCAGCAGGGTGAAAAGCAGGACCAGGGGGGCCAAGGGCGGGCGGTTGTTCATGAGGGTTTCAGGCAGCGCCGTAAAAACGCCACCACATTCTTGGAATCCCATTCACTGATACCCTGGACGCGGCCGATTTCCAGGCCTTGCGCGTTGATCAACAACGTCATCGGCAGGCCCCGGACTTTTGAGTCCCGTAACACCTTGCCGCCTTCGTCAATATCAACCGAAAGATTTTTGATCTCGTTGACGCGGTAGAATTTCTTGACCAGTGGCACCCCCTTGCGGTCTTCGGAGATGGTGACGACGTCAATGCCGTCGGGTTTCAGCAGAGCTTTGAGCCGGTCCAGTTGTGGCATTTCGCGCACACATGGCGCGCACCACGTTGCCCAAAAATTGAATACGACGCCTCGCCCCAGGTGCTGTTCAAGGCGCTGCTGGTCCCCGTTGGCGTCGATAAAAGGCAGCCCGGAAACCGGGGCGGGAGGGTTTTGGGCGGTATACCCGCTGAACACATGATCGGCCCCGGCGCATTTTCCGGGTTCCGTATCGGCTAGTGGACGTGATAAGGAGACATTCACCGCCATCAACAACCCAAGCACGGTCGGGGCGGCAAGCTGAATTAACGCGGAAGGGCAAATTCTCAGGCTTTTCAAGGTTTGGGGTCTTTCTGGTATATCGATTAGGTTTTATACGATGGCTGACAATTCAAAAAAGTCCGGTACACATTCCGGGGCCAGTAAAATTTGGGGCGGCCGGTTCGCCGGCGGCCCCGCTGATATCATGCAAGAAATCAATGCCTCCATTGGTTTCGACTGGCGCCTGTATGCCCAGGATATCGCCGCTTCGAAAGCCCATGCGGCGATGCTGGCCAAGACCGGCATCATATCCGATGACGATGGCAAAGCCATCGAAAAGGGTCTGGGTGCCATTGCCGATGAAATCGAAAACGGCGAATTCGATTTCAAACAAGAATTGGAGGACATTCACATGAATGTCGAATCACGCCTTGGTGAACTGATCGGCGACGCCGCCGGACGCCTGCACACGGCCCGGTCGCGCAACGACCAGGTCGCCACCGATTTCAGGCTTTGGGTGCGTGAGGCTCTGGTCGACCTGGATGCCGCCCTCAAGGGGCTGCAGGCGGCGTTGATCGATCGCGCCCAGGAACACGCCGGAACCGCCATGCCAGGCTTTACCCATTTACAATCGGCGCAGCCGGTGACGCTCGGCCATCATCTGCTGGCCTATGTGGAAATGCTGGGTCGTGACCGGGGCCGTGCCGCAGATTGTTTGATACGGCTGAACGAGTCTCCATTGGGCGCCGCGGCGCTAGCGGGCACGTCGTTTCCCATTGACCGGGCGATGACGGCATCCGCGCTCGGCTTTAACCGGCCGATGGCGAATTCCCTGGACGCTGTTTCGGACCGGGACTTCGCCTTGGAATTTCTCAGTCTAGCGGCAATCCTGGGCGTGCATCTATCACGACTTGCCGAAGAGATCGTGCTTTGGTGTTCCAGTCCATTCGCTTATGCTCAGATGTCTGATGGGTTTTCCACTGGCAGTTCGATCATGCCGCAGAAACGCAACCCCGACGCCGCCGAATTGGTGCGGGCCAAGGCGGGTGGCTTGATCGGCGCCCTTAGCGCCCTGATGGTTGTGATGAAAGGGTTGCCGTTGGCCTATGGCAAGGACATGCAGGAAGATAAGGTGCCGGTGTTCGAATCCGCCGATACCCTGGCCTTGTGTATCGCCGCGATGACCGGGATGGTGGCCGAGGCCAGTTTCGATGCGGACCGGATGAAGGCGGATGCCGGCAAGGGCTACGCCACCGCCACGGATTTGGCTGATTGGTTGGTGCGGGAGAAGGACCTGCCGTTCCGGGAAGCGCATCACGTCACCGGGGCGTTGGTTAAACTGGCCGAGGAAAAGACCGTCAGCTTGGAACAATTGAGCTTAGAGGACATGCAATCGGTGTCGCCCGAAATCACCGAGTCCGTTTTTGGGGTGTTGAGCGTTGAAGACGCCTTGAAAAGCCGCGACAGCTTCGGCGGCACCGCGCCGGGGCGGGTGCTGGAGGCGGTCGCCGAGGCCCGCAAAAGGTTTTTGGACTGATGCAATTGATCATGGTTCGCAAAGGGATGATGGCTTTGGTGCTGGGCGCCGGCGTGATGTTGTTGACTGCCTGCGGGATTAAGTCGTCGCCGGAATTTCCAAGCGGCGGCGTTTTTCCGCGCCAGTACCCGGCCCCCGGCCCGCAAACCCAAACGTCGTCGCCAGCGCCTTCGACGGCGCCTGCAGAGAAGACTAAGGACGGAGCACGTTCGCCGCTGGGCTTCCCTTTGGAATATCCCAACCGGCCTTCCTATAACTAAACCGGTTTCTACTATCCGGTCATAAACACAGATTTTCGACATGGATCACTTTCAATACCGGTCGGGCGAAATGTTTGCTGAAGAGGTGCCCATAAGCCGCCTCGCAGACGACGTTGGCACGCCTTTTTATTGTTATTCGACGGCGACATTGAAACGCCACTATCGGGTTTTCGCGGATGCTTTAAATGGCCTCGACGCCAGCATTTGTTACGCGGTCAAGGCGAATTCCAATATCGCCGTGATCGCGGCGCTGGCGCGGCTCGGCGCCGGTGCCGATGTGGTCTCAATCGGCGAGATGAAACGCGCCCTGGTCGCCGGCGTCCCGGCCGCCAATATACTTTTTTCCGGTGTCGGCAAGACGGAAGACGAAATGGCGTCGGCATTGAAAGCCGGCGTGCTTCAGATCAACGTCGAATCGGCGCCGGAATTAGAGACGCTGTCCACCGTGGCGTCGTCACTGGGGATTGATGCCAACGTCGCCATTCGCGTCAATCCGGATGTCGATGCGCTGACCCATGAAAAAATCTCCACCGGTAAAAGTGAAAACAAGTTCGGCGTCGATTGGCCGGAGGTGCCGGGCGTTTACGCACGCGCGGCGGCATTGCCGGGCATTAACGTCACCGGCGTCGCCGTTCATATCGGATCGCAGCTTTTGGACCTGGACCCGTTTCGCCAGGCCTATGACATGGTCGTGGACCTAGTCCGGACACTGCGTGCCGACGGTCACCGGATTGAACATCTGGACTTAGGCGGCGGCCTCGGCATTCCCTATGACAACGAGCAACCGCCGAGCCCTAAGGAATACGGCACCATGGTTAAGGAGGTCGTCGGCGACCTGGACTGCAAGATTTTTTTTGAACCGGGAAGGCTGATCGCCGGAAATGCGGGGATTCTGGTGACCCGCGTAGTTCGGGTTAAAAAGGGCACGGCGCGAACTTTTATTATTGTCGATGCGGCAATGAATGACCTGGTGCGCCCAACTCTGTATAATGCCCACCATGCTATTGTGCCAGTGAATGAAGCACCGGATGGCGCCAAACTTACGGAGGTTGAGGTGGTCGGTCCGATTTGTGAAACGGGCGATACCTTTGGCAGGCAATTCCTGCCGGAACCCGGTGAAGGCGACCTGTTGGCGATCCGCACCGCGGGCGCCTACGGCGCGGTAATGGCGTCGGCTTATAACACCCGCGCCCTGGTGCCCGAAGTCATGGTCAATGGAGCCGATGCGTCGGTGATCAGGGACAGAATCAGCGTTGATGATATGTTGTCGCGGGAATCTCTTCCCGATTGGCTGTCCGACGATGAAGAGGCTCGTGGCCAGGAGCAAAAGGAAGCTGGCGATTGAGCGGCCCGTCTAAATTCTCGCCCCAAGCTACCCTCGGGGGGTCGTGGCAAAACCGCTACCGTATTTTTCTGTCCCTGACCCATGTCTCTCTGACATGGGAACGCTTATGGCCATGTCTGTGGCCGGTGGTCGGGGTGACGGTGGTTTTTATTTCGCTGGCGCTTTTTGACTGGTTGCCGATGTTGCCGTTCTGGGCACATTCCCTGGCATTGATCGGCTTCGCCATGGCCTTTGGATTCATGGTGCGCGGCGCGATCATCGGGTTCAAGGCGGTCGATGAAAAAACCGCCCAACACCGCCTGGAGCAGGACAGCGGGCTCAAACACCGGCCGCTGACGGCGCTTCACGACCGTCTGGCGGGGGGGCTCAAGGGAGCCGATACCGAGGGGTTGTGGCAGGTTCATCTCCGCCGCATGGCGGAAAGGGCACGAAGGCTTAAGGTCTTGCTACCATCTCCGGGTCTGGCCAGACGCGATCCCTATGGGTTGAGGGCGGTGGCGCTGCTGTTGCTGGTAATCGCGGCGGCGGCAGGCGGCGGCGACGCCGTTGGACGGCTGGAGCGCGCTCTGATACCTCAATGGGGCTCGGTCGTGGCCGGCCCCATGGACCTCAATATTTGGATTACGCCACCGGCCTATACCGGCTTGGCGCCGATTTTTTTGGAACGCCCGCCACAGTTGGCGGCGGCATCACCCAACGAGGGTACGGCCGCCAAAACGGAAGCGCCGTCTCTTCAGGTGGTCACGGTTCCCGTCGGCTCTACCTTGTTGGCCCAGGCCGCCGGCGTCCGGCATGCGCCGCAATTGTTGGTCGGCGACAGGACCATTCAATTCGCTGCCATCGCCTCGCCTAACAAAGACCGTAGCGGTACGGGGGAAATCAGTTACCGATTGGAAACGATCCTGGGGGACGCCGATCGCGCCGCCGATAGCCTAGAGGTTCACGTCGGCAAGAATGCCGTTGCGCGTTGGCCGATGCTTGTCGCCGCCGACGAGCCGCCGGAAGTAGAATTTACCCGGGCACCGGCAAAGGCCGGCCGCGCCCAATTGCGGCTTGAATATGAGGCCAAGGACGATTACGGGTTGGCCGGATTGCAGGTGGTGATCCGCCATCCGGAGGGCTTGGCGGTTCCCGGCGGCCAACCGGTAATCCGCGCCGAACTGCCGTTGCCGGGGTTAGGATCAAACCGGACTAAGGGAGCGAGCCTTCAGGATTTCAGCGCCCATCCGTGGGCGGGGATTCCGGTTCTGGTGCGGCTTCAGGCTATAGACGCCAGGGGCCAGGCGGGAGATAGCGATGACGTCACCATCGTCCTGCCGGAGCGGATTTTTAATCATCCCGTCGCCCGCGCCATTGCCGCAGAGCGTAAGAAATTGAACTCACCGACGTTCGTGGTCATGGACAAGGTGGTGGCCGCGCTGGAAAATATTGCCAGCCGTCCTCAGCATTTCTTCGACGATACCGTGGTTTTCCTGGCGTTGAGTGTCGCTGCCAACCGGCTTATTCATGACGGCAGCCCCGCCAGCGTCGGCGGCGTGCAAACGTTATTGTGGGAAACCGCGTTAAGGATCGAGGACGGTGAGTTCTCCATCGCCGAACGCGACCTCAAGGCGCTTCAGGAACGCCTGGCGAATGCACTCAGAAACAACGCCGATAACGCCGAGATCGAGCGTTTATTGGACCAACTGCAACAAGCTCTCGATAAATACTTATCCGCCCTGGCCGAACACCTGCAGAAACAGGGCCTGACCCAGTTACCGCTGGACCCCAACGCCCGGACCATGGACAGTTCCGACCTTCAACGCATGATCGAACAGGCGCGCCGGTTGGCCCGCACTGGGTCCCGGGAAGCGGCGCGGCAAATGTTGTCGCGATTGAGACGGATGTTGGACGGCATCCGCAACGGCCTGCAACGCGGCAAGCCGAGCAAGGAAATGGCCAAGGCGCAACGACTGATGGATGCGCTTCGAAAATTGACCCAGCGTCAACGCCAGGCTCTGGACAAGACATTCGAGCGTAAAAGACTGGCCGAAGGCGCCATGCCAGGCCGCCCACAACCCGGTGGAATAGGCAAAGGCAAGGGAGGCGGACAGGGAGATGAGAACGGCAGCGCCGAACAACAGGCTCTGCGCCGGGCGTTGGGCAAGTTGATGCTGGAGATGGATGAATTTCTCGGCGGTATCCCCAATTCCTTCGGCAAGGCGGAACGGGCCATGAAGGACGCTATCGGGTCATTGCAAAAAGGCCAGTTCGGCAAGGCGGTGCCGTCGCAGACGGAAGCCTTGAACCAGCTCCAGAAAGGCGGTAACAGCATGGCTGAGCAGATGGCCCGGCGACTGGGAGGACGGATCGGCATCGCCCGCGGCCGACGCGGCCAAGGGGGCCAGCAAGGCCGCCGGCCGGGGCCCAGGGACGATCCCTTTGGTCGCTCTCCGGAAGGCAACTTCGGCCAACAAATGGACGATGGCGGCATTAAAATTCCCGACCAGATGGAAAGCCGCCGGGCGCTGGATATCCTGCACGAACTGCGCCGCCGTGCAGGCGAGCGCAATCGCCCGGTGCCGGAACTGGACTATATTGAGCGCCTGTTGAAACGCTTTTAGGCGTTTTTAATTCGCATCCCGCCGCGCTTGCTGCCTGCCCCGATTGGCAAATGCTTGCGCCCCAACAACCTGAACAATAAATCGGCTAACCGGCAATGCGCCGAGGCCATGCGTAGCCGGGCACCGAACCAAGACATTCGGTTCGCCGCCGCGGGCGGTGCCCATAGGGCCTTTCCAGGCCGTGGGCGTGGCGGCGCGGGGCCGCCTGATTTTTTCATCATCGGGTTTAATCCTTCTTCGCCTTGCTGGGGATCAGTTCTTTTGCGACCGATTCCCCGTTACCTGTCAGTGTTTAAGAAGCAAGATTCAGGCCACGCCCATTGGCCAGACCCCAGTCGTGATCCGGGCGCTGAAAACCAGGGTTTTGGCCTCAATATGTGGGGGAGGGATGAGAGCCCAGGCTGAAAAAAAATGCCGAAGGCAGGAGAAACCGGCAGCAATTGCCGGATTGAGCCGACCTACTTCTCAGGTGCGGAAAAGGTCACTTCAAGACTACGGGCCAAGGCCGAAGGTTCGGGAAGCTTGGCACCGAACGCGATGGTGGCGCCGGCTGGCAGGCGGTTTTTCAACGGCGCCGCCACGGCGCTTTGAATTACCTCTTTGTTACCGTCTAACAGGACGACGCGAATCATTGGCACCATGCGTTCTTGGTCTGAGACGTTGGCAATCTCGCCTCGGACCACCATCACATCGACGCCCTTTTCCACTTCGCGAGCAGATTTGATATTGTTGAATTCAAGGCCCTCGCCGAGCTCTTCGCCGCTAAGGCCGACCATGGCGAAGATATCCCCGGCCGGGGGATACAAATTAATGATGTAGGACCGCCCGAAAAACAGGCCGGCGCCCAGCAAGAGGAAGAATACAACCGCGGCGATAGCGATGATCTTTCCTTTGCCGCCCTTTTTGGCGTCATCTCCAAAGGCATCTTCGAAGTCATCACTTGCATCATCACTGGCGGCATCTTCTTCCTCGGCCATCAACGCCGCTTCCGCCCTTGCCGCCGCACCCGCTTCGATATCCGAGGCCGGCTCCGGTACAGGGGCAGGCGCGGGTTCCGGGACAGGTTCGGGGACGGCTTGGGGTTCCGGCGCCGGAACCGGTGGTGGGGCAAAGGGAACCTGTTGAGGGTAGGCCGTTTGGGGATAGGCCACCGGCGGTGGCGCTTGAACGGGGTTTTGATGCCAGGTGTTGCCGCAGTTATGACAAGACACAGTCTTGCCACCACCCAGTGCAGCGGCGTCAATATCGTAGTTCGTTTGACAGTTTTGACAGGTTATAATCATAGTGTCAGCATGCTGTAAGCGGTTGTCGTTTATAGGCATTTGCCGCATTTAACGCAACCCGCGGTGCTCGGGCGTTTTGTCGTTCGTGAGAGGTGAATTCAAAGGTGACCATCGACGAAAACGAAGCCATCGTTAAATTTGAAAACGTCGGCCTCAGGTACGGGCTAGGCCCGGAAGTGTTACAGGACGTAACCTTTTCGCTTGCGCCGGGATCTTTCCATTTTCTTGTCGGTCCCAGCGGCGCCGGTAAATCGTCGCTGTTGAAGCTCATCTATCTGGCCCTGAAACCGTCACGGGGCCTGATATCGTTGTTTGGCCGGGATATCGCGACGACGTCACGGCGCGATCTGCCGCCGATTCGCCGGCGCGTGGGCGTCGTTTTTCAGGAATTCCGGTTGCTCAATCACCTATCTGCTTTCGATAACGTGGCGCTGCCGCTCAGGATCGCCGGCGCGAAGAAAAGCGAAATCCAAAAACACGTGGTCGAATTATTGAGCTGGGTCGGTCTCAAGGATCACTTGGATGCCCGTCCGCCAACGTTGTCGGGTGGGCAACAACAGCGAGTGTCGATTGCCCGCGCCGTCATCGCCCGGCCAAAAATCCTTCTTGCTGATGAACCGACCGGCAATGTCGATGACCCCATGGGCATGCGCCTGATGCATCTGTTTGAGGAACTCAACAAGCTCGGCACCACCGTCATCATTGCCACCCATAACAATATGATGGTTGAGAAAATGGGATACCCGAAAATGCATCTCGACGAAGGATGGTTGGAAATGGTCGGCGATGGATCAATGTCAGCCCCGGCGCCGCGGCAAACGGATTTCGAGGGCTTAATCTAAATGTTCGCGCGCCGATCCGATCTGCCGCTCGACAAGGATGCGCTCAGCCGGTTCCTGCCCTGGCTGATCGCGTTCATGGTTTTTCTGGCGGTGATGGCGATGGCCGGGGTGCTGGTGCTGAATACGGTCGCCGCCCGCTGGGATCGGGGCGTCAGCGGCACCCTGACGGTCCAGATTATTCCGGCGGAGAATGCCGTTGATGATGATGCGCGGCTTCAAACGGTTCTAAAAACCCTGACCGAAACCCCCGAGATCGAACGTTTCGAGACGCTCGGCGATGACAAACTGTTGGCGCTTTTGGAACCCTGGTTGGGCACCAGCGCCGGGGCCAAGGACCTGCCGTTGCCCCGCCTGGTGGATGTGGAATTGAAGTCCGGGGCGAAGCTGGATATCGATGCCCTGTCGCGGCGGATGGAGGCACGGGTTCCCGGCGTCAGTATTGATGATCATAGTATTTGGCTCAACCGCCTCGTGCGCCTGATCAGGACGGTCGAGGGTCTGGCTTCCCTGGTGTTGGTATTTATTGCGCTGTCCACCATCGGCACGGTGGTTTTTACAACACGGACGGGCTTGGCGCTCCACCGTAACGCCATTGAGGTTCTGCATTTCATCGGCGCCCAGGATTCCTATGTCGCCGCCCAATTCGCCAGCCGCGCCCTAACCCTGGGCCTTAAGGGCGGCGTTATTGGCCTGTTTTTGGCGGTGCCGTCGTTGCTGGGCATCGGGGTCATGGCGGCAAAAATGGAATCCGGTTTGCTTCCCGACATCACACTGGGTGCGGTTCATTGGTCGGCGTTGGCGGGGCTGCCTATCATTGTCGCCTTGATCGCCATGCTGACGGCGCGGATTACGGTGATGAAAACGCTCGCCAGGATGTTGTAGTGCGTAGGATATACCGTCGCCCAAGCCGGGGTATTTTTCTCAAGCTTTTATCGGTGGGGGTGTTGGGCGTTGCAGTCTGGGGCTTTGGGTTATTTAAGTTTGCCGACGCTATTCCCGTCGCTGTCGCCGACGCCACCACCCGCACCGACGGCATCGTCGTGTTGACCGGTGGCAGCCGACGCTTGAGCGAGGGCCTGGACTTGTTATCACGGGGCCTGGCGGAGAAATTGTTCGTCTCAGGCGTGTATCAGGGTATTGATGTGCGGAAACTGCTCAGCATCGTCAAGCCCAAGCCCGAAGACCTGGAGACCATGATCAACATCGGCATCGCCACCAACACCACCGGCAACGCAGAGGAAACCAAGGATTGGATGGGTAAACAGCAGTACGCTTCTCTGCGCCTGGTCACCGCCGCTTACCACATGCCGAGAAGCCTGCTTGAATTTAAAAATGCCATGCCCGCCATCTCCTTGATCCCGCACCCGGTGTTTCCCGAAAACGTCAAGCATAACCGTTGGTGGGTATGGCCGGGCACCGCTAGTTTGGTGATCAGCGAATACAATAAATACCTTCTGGCCTGGGTTCGCCTTTGGGTGGGGCGGATGATTGGTAAAACGGGGTTGCGAAATTTCGGAACGGGAACGGGTTGACGGGCAGATGCTTATTTTTCGCTCCGTGTTATTCAATGCCGTCTTCCTGGTCTATCACCTGGCCCTTATATTGGGGCTGACGGCGCTAATCCCTTTTCCCAGGGTGTGGTCCCAGGGTGTCGTCCGGGTTTGGACCATCGGGGTCAAAGCCATCCTCAAGGTGATCGTCGGTTTGGATGTCGAATTCCGGGGCCTCCAAAACCTGCCGCAAGGGCCGTGCGTTATTGTTTCCAAACATCAATCGGCCTGGGACACGTTCGCTTTTTACGTCCTGTTGGACGATCCCAATTACATCTTAAAAAAAGAACTCACCCGGATTCCGTTTTGGGGCTGGAGCGCGCTCAGTTGTGGCGCCATTTCCGTCGACCGGTCCGGCGGCGGCTCGGCGCTTAAACAGTTGCTGCGCGACACCAAGGACAGACTCGCCAAAGGCCGCCAAGTGGTGATTTTTCCAGAAGGCACCCGCACCGCGCCCGGCGTCCGCAAAGAGTATTTCCCCGGCGTCGCCGCCATCGACGGTTACACGGAAGTGTCGGTTGTTCCGGTGGCGTTGAATTCCGGCCTGTTTTGGGGGCGGGGAAGCTTCCTCAAGAAACCCGGCGTCATCACCATCGAAATTCTGCCCCCCATGCCCAAGGGGCTAAAGCGCCGCCAGTTTATGGCCGACCTGGAAAGCCGAATCGAGGGCGCGTCTGACAAGCTGATGGATGAGGCGAGGGAACGGTTTCCCGGTCTTTGACCATCGCCTGGCAATATTGCCTAGTCGTTTTCGTCTCGGCAGCGATTTTTGTCTGGTTCCCCGCCTTGACAAATGCCTTGGTGAGGCTTACGTTCATTGTTTGTTCGGAGCCCTTCTGGCTTGGCGGTTTGGTCAGGGGGTGTCGCTCAATCCTGCCGCTCGTAGGCCCGAGACAGAACGGCGAAAGCAAAAAATGTAGAGAAATGTCTATATTAGTTGACGTTTGCCTAAATTTTGATGGGAATTTGCCATAACACCTGAACCCCGGCTTATTCACCGGCCTGTGGATAGGTTTGTGGATAAGTCCCAGGCCGGGGCTGTGGATACCGGGCATAAGTCCTTTGCTGCCCCGGCTGACAAGGCGCTTAAAAGGTGACCTTTTCGGGATAAATCGGTGGAAACGTTACCGGATTTTTTACTTTGCCGAGGGCTGGTTTCGGGACCGTTTCCAGGGCAAAATCGGGCCAGATCAACGTCCGCGTTTAAACAGTATTTTGGAAGTCAACATGCCGAAGCCCGCCCATATCTCCCGCCAAATCTGGGACATGAAATATCGCCTCAAGGGCGCCGACGGCCATCCCGTCGATAAAACCATGTCTGACACCTTCCGGCGCGTCGCCGCCGCCTTGGCCGAACCCGAAAAAGACAAAGCGCTTTGGCAACAACGGTTCGCCGACGCTATGGACGATTTCAATTTCCTGCCGGCTGGCCGCATTCTCGCCGGCGCCGGGTCAGACCGCCGGGTGACGCTGTTCAACTGTTTCGTCATGGGTGATATCCCCGACGACATGAGCGGTATATTCGAGCACCTGAAGGAAGCGGCCCTGACCATGCAGCAGGGCGGCGGCATTGGGTACGATTTCTCGACGCTTAGGCCCAAGGGCGCGCCGGTGCACCGTGTCGGCGCCGATGCCTCGGGGCCGTTGAGCTTCATGGATGTCTGGGATGCCATGTGCCGCACCATCATGAGTGCCGGGACGAGGCGTGGCGCCATGATGGGGGTGATGCGTTGCGACCACCCCGATATCGAGGCCTTTATCGAAGCCAAGCGCGAACCGGGGAAACTGCGTATGTTCAACCTGTCGGTGCTGGTTACCGACGCCTTCATGCAGGCGGTTCAGGAAGACGGCGCCTGGGAGCTGAAATTCGACGGCGTTGCCTATCGAAGCCTGCCGGCCCGGGATTTGTGGGACGCCATTATGCGCGCCACCTATGCCTATGCGGAGCCGGGGGTGATCTTCATCGATCGCATCAATGCTAAGAACAACCTGCATTATTGCGAAACCATCCACGCCACCAATCCCTGCGGCGAACAACCGCTGCCGCCCTATGGCGCCTGTTTGCTGGGGTCGGTCAATCTGGCCAAGCTGGTCGAAACCCCGTTTACCGATGACGCCCGTCTCGACGTCGCCAAGCTGGAAACCCTGGTCGCTACTGCGGTGCGAATGATGGACAACACCATCGATGTTTCCAATTTCCCGTTGCCGGAACAACAAAGCGAGGCCAAGGCCAAGCGCCGTATCGGCCTCGGCGTTACCGGGCTGGCCGATGCCCTGATCATGGCCGGCGCACGTTATGGCGGCGGGACAGCGGTTCAGTTGACGGAAAACTGGATGCGGACGATCCAGCGCGCTGCCTACATGGCGTCGGTGGATCTGGCCCGTGAAAAAGGGCCCTTCCCATTGTTCGACAAGGACCAGTTCCTGGCCGGAGAGACTATTGCCGGGCTTGATCTCGATGTCCGCGACGCCATCGCCGAACACGGCATCCGCAATGCACTGCTGACGTCGATCGCGCCGACGGGGACGATCTCGCTGCTCGCCGATAACGTCTCCTCGGGGCTGGAACCGGTGTTCAGCTTCAAATATTCCCGCCACGTGTTGCTGCCCGACGGTGCCCGGCGGGAAGAAACCGTTACCGATTACGCCTACCGCCTATACCGTTCCCTGTTCGGCGACGACGCCACCCTGACCGATGCCTTCGTCGATGCGCAAGAGTTGTCGCCCAACGATCATCTGGTCATGCAGGCGGCGGTGCAGAAGTATATCGACAGCTCGATTTCAAAAACCATCAATTGCCCGGAAGGCATCTCCTTTGACGCCTTTAAGGATATTTATGCGCAGGCCTTCGATCTCGGTTGCAAGGGCTGCACCACCTATCGGCCCAATGACATCACCGGCGCCGTGTTGGAGGTCAAGGGCGGCGACCGCCAATCGGAACCTGAATTGCCGCTGGAAAGCCCGGTGATCACAGAAACACCGAAAGACCTGGGCGATGCCGGCCCGGTGACGCGCCTGTTCCAGCCACTGGACCGGCCCGAGAATTTGGAAGGGCAGACCTATAAGGTGCGCTGGCCGGAAAGCGACCACGCCATTTACATAACCCTCAACGACATCCTCGACGATCAGGGCCGGATCCGCCCGTTTGAGATTTTCATCAACTCCAAGAACACCGAACACTACGCCTGGACGGTTGCGTTGACGCGGATGATCTCGGCGGTGTTCCGGCGCGGCGGCGATGTGTCGTTCGTGGTCGAGGAATTAAAAGCCGTGTTCGATCCGCGCGGCGGCCAATGGATGGGCGGGAAATATGTACCGTCACTGTTGGCGGCCATCGGCAGCGTCATCGAACAGCACATGATCGCCACCGGGTTCTTATCCGGCTCGGGCGAACTGGCCACCGTCGATGAGGCCCGGGAACTCAATGTTGCCGCCCTCGGCGGGGGTGGCGGTGGTTCCGGCGGCGGTTCCGATACGGAGGGGCGACAGGCAAACCTGGACGCGATCCCGTTCCGCCAGTGCCCGAAATGCGGCCAGGCCAGCCTTGTCCGCGAAGAAGGCTGCGACAACTGCAAATCCTGCGGTTATTCCAAGTGTAGTTAGAGCAAATCCCGAGCGGATGGCTACATCCGCGACGACGAATTTGCGTATAAAAAAAGGCCTAAGCCGAAGCCTTCTCGGCCAGCTTAACGAGGCGGTGCAGCGGCGCGTCGGCGATGCCGAGTTCGTCCAGGTGGTGGAGCGTGTTTTGCAGGTAATTCAGGCAATGCCCGCGCTTGCCGCGGCCCTGCAGGATAAACTTGACGGCGTCTTGGTCGTCCAGCCGGCCGGTGTATTGTTGGTGACGGCGATCGGCGATGAAGGCATAGGCGGTGACGTTCTCGGAAGGCAGCCGCACCGGCAGCCATTTCGGCAGATAGACGCTGTTCATCATTTCGCGGTCGTGCAGGTAGCCGAGCACACTTGCGGCATTTTTTCTGGCCACCTTTAGGGCCAGGCCCCGGCACGAGCCGCCCCGGTCCAGCCCAAATACCAGGCCGGGAACCTCGGGGGTTCCCCGGTGTTTGAAGGAATAGAGGCAAAGCGCCCGGTGGTAACCCTTGAGCAACGCCGGTTGCGTGTCTGTGTGTGGAAAATCGGGCCGCCACATCAAGGACCCGTAACCAAAAATCCAGATGTCACCTTTGGGAATTTCCAAGGGAGTGCCTCGTTAAGAAAGGAAAGTACCGCGCTGATGAAAACTAAACCACAAAATCGGGACCCGGCCAATGTCCCTTCTTCCCGGGACCGGAACGGATTATAAAGACGAATGTCGAGGCAACAAAAACGCGGCTTATTGACCATCGCCGCCATCGGCGTGGTCGCCGCCGTCTATGGCATTTTCTGGAATTTTCTGGCCGGGCAATACCGGGACGGCATCGAACAATGGGCGGCCGCGCGCCGCGCCGAAGGCGTTGAGGTCGGGTTCTCTTCGTTGCGGGTCGTTGGCTTCCCGTTAAAGCTGGAGGCGTTGCTGTCCAACCCCGCCCTTTCGGGATCCGATGGCACCAGGACCTGGGCTTGGCGAGGTCCCTTGATGTTATTGCAGGTGAGGCCGTGGTCGCCGAACCGGGCAAGGGTACGGGCCCCTGGACGCCACCGGATCACGGTCATGGGGGGCGCCAAGCCGTTGGACCTTGCCGTTGATGCTGGGACCTTAAATGTGATGTTGCGGTTTCAAAACGGCCGACCGGAAAATGCTACGGTTTCGGCGCGAAACATAAAAATTAACGAAGCAAAGATTGGCCGGATCGCCAGTCTAGTCCGGGTTGAACTGATGGCCAATCAGTCGGGCCACATTCATTTTACAGCCAACACGATTACCTATCCGGTTGCCCCAGTGCCCGGCCTTGGGCTGAAGACAGCGCGGCTGGTTTTCAAAGCCCAGGTGTCGGGGGGGCTGCCGTTGGAACATGACGCCGAAACCATGGCCCAATGGCGGGACGATGGCGGCACCTTGGAAGTCAGCCAAATGATCATCAACCATGGACCATTGGATTTGGACGGTGACGGCACCGGCTCCCTTGACGGCATCCTGCAGCCGATCGGCGCCTTTTCCCTTCGTGTTCAGGGCGGCAAACAAGCCGTGGACCGGCTTGAGGGCGCCGGGCTGATAAAACCGCGGGCGGCGGCGCTGATGAAAGCCGTGCTTGATACCTTAGCCAAATCGCAAGGGTCTAAGGACGGGACAAAATTCAACGTTCCCCTCAGCATTCAGGACGGCAAGTTTTACATCGGCCCCTTGGTGGTGGCCAAAGTGCCGATGGTCCACTGGCCGTCTGGATCGTGATGCGCCGGCCTTACAATTTGGTGGCGGGCCTGGTGGCGTTGTTCGTTATGGTGGCAGGCCCCGGCGCCGGTTTTACTCAGGAGCCAACGTCATTTCTGGTCGGCAAGCTTCTGGTGGCGGCCCCCAAAATGGACGACCCTCGGTTCGCCAAGACCGTGATCTACATGGTTAAACACAACCCGTCCGGCGCCTTTGGGTTGATTATCAACAGGGCTTTTGGGGCCGGTTCGATGAAGGAATTTTTAAAAGGATTCGATATTGACGCCAGTGCCGTCGAAGGAGATATCCGCCTTCATTATGGCGGTCCGGTGTCGCCGGCGGTGGGATTTGTTCTCCACACCGCCGATTTCAATGGTCCCGACACCCAGGTCGTCAACGACAAAATGGCGCTGACCACGGAAAAGAGCGTGCTGAAGGCGATTGCCGAAGGACAGGGTCCCCGCCGCCGACTGTTCGCGTTCGGCTACGCCGGTTGGGGCGCGGGGCAATTGGAAGGTGAAATCGCGAGAGGTGACTGGTTCAACGTCCCGGCGGATGAACAACTGATTTTCGATGAGGACCTGAAGACTAAATGGTCCCGGGCCTCTGACAAGGTCAGGGTGAGGCTATAGGGAGGGTCTAGTCCTGCTTGGCGTCGATGACGCCGCTGCGGATGGCCCTGGTACGGGTGAAGGTTTCCTCCAATTTATCGGCCTCACCGCGACGGATAGCGCGCTGAATTGCCGTCAGGTCCTCGGTAAAACGTCCGAGGATATCGAGGATCGCCTCCTTATTTGATAGGCAGACGTCGCGCCACATAATCGGGTCGGATGCCGCCAGCCGGGTGAAATCTCTAAATCCGCCGGCGGAAAATTTGACCACCTCCCCTTGCAGGTGGTCCTCTAGGCCGGTCGCCGTATCGACAATGGTATAGGCGACCAATTGCGGCAGGTGGGACGTAATGGCCAGCACTTGGTCATGATGCCTTGCCTCCATGATCTCGACGAAGCTTCCGGCCCGCCGCCACAATTCGGCCACTGCTTCGATGGCGGCATTATCGGTGTCTGCCTCGGGCGTCAGGATCGCCCAGCGGCCTTCGAACAGTTCGGCAAACCCGGCCTCAGGACCGGAATGTTCGGTGCCGGCAACGGGATGGCCGGGAACAAGGTGGACGCCTTCGGGCAGGTGTGGGCGGACATCGTCTATGACAGACTGTTTGCAGCTACCGACGTCGGTGACGATGGCGCCGGATTTAAGCGCCGGGCCAATCGCTTCGGCGATGGCGGCATAGGCGCGGACTGGCACGCACAGAATGACCAGATCGGCATCCGTGACGGCTTCGACGGCATCTAGGCTGACACTGTCGGCCAGACCCAGTTCCTGGATTTTATCCAGGGTTCCTTGGGTTCGGGCGGAAACGGCAATATGATCGGTTAATCCATCACGCCGAAACAGACGTGCCAGGGAGGAACCGATCAGGCCAGCGCCGATCAGGGCAATGCGTGGGAACAAGATATTGTTGCCGGGGCTGCTCATGGTGTCAGGCTACTCCAGAAATTCTGTCAAGGCGCCAATAACGGCGTGCATTTCGTCTTCTCGTCCGATGGTAATACGTAAGCAGTCGTCCAGCCCATAAGACTTCATGGCTCTGACGATAATGCCACGGTCCTTAAGGAACCTATCGGCGGCTTCGGCGGCGTTTTCATTGCGACCGCGTGCGTCGGGAAACCGGGCCAACACGAAATTTCCGGCGCTGGCAGGCACGTCTAGTCCAAGGCCGAGAAGCTGCTTGCGGGTCCAGGCCAACCATTGGTCATTATGGGCCCGCGCTTTATCGGTGAACGGCACATCCGCCAACGCCGCCAGGCCCGCCGCCATGGCCGGGGCGCTGACGTTGAATGGGCCGCGAATACGGTTGAGAACGCCAGCGATGTCGGCGGGACAATAGGCCCAGCCGAGCCGGGCACCGCCGAGTCCGTAGATTTTCGAAAACGTGCGCGTCATCACCACATTGGCGGCGGCATCGACAAGATCGATACCGGGGCTGTAATCGTCACGGGTGGCGTATTCCGCGTAAGCCGCGTCAATTACAAGAATAACGTCGTCTCTGAGTTCCTGTCGCAGTCGCTTCATTTCATCGCCGGAAAGGTAGGTTCCCGTCGGATTATTGGGGTTGGCCAAGAACAAAAGGCGCGTGTTGTCACTGACCCGTTGCAATAATGAATCCACATGCGATGTCAGTTCAACCTCTGGCGCCGAAACCGGAGCGGCGCCGACGATTTGAGCGGCGATGGGGTACATCAAGAACCCGTGTTCGCTGTATAGCACCTCGTCACCCTGCCCGGCGTAGGCCAGGCACAACAGGCTGATCAATTCATCAGAACCGGCGCCGCAGACGATCTTCGCCGCATCCAGGCCGTGACGCACCCCGATGGCTTCGCGCAACGCACCGGCGCCGCCATCGGGGTAGCGGTGCAGATTGCCTGCGGCTTGGCGGTAGGCCTCCTGGGCCTTAGGGCTGGGTCCAAAGGCACCTTCGTTGCTGGATAGCTTGATTACTTGATCGCGCCCGTCGAGTTCGGATTCGCCACCCACATAAGCATCAATGGCCATAATTCCGGGCTTAGGGGCCGGATCGCTCATGATCCTTGCTCCGG
>Ga0066376_10000891_pt1 | contig 28683 bp, 24 predicted proteins | sample Knorr_S15_td_Bot_FD_77009 | JGI IMG/M metagenome (GOLD analysis project Ga0066376, IMG submission 77009) | Marine microbial communities from Southern Atlantic Ocean transect - Knorr_S15_td_Bottom_ad_5009_LV_A | ecosystem: Environmental > Aquatic > Marine > Oceanic | place: Southern Atlantic... | reverse complement strand
CAAATAATTTAACATCATTTGTTTTGGACCGGGTCAATGAAAATAATTTTTTAATATTGATTTTATCTTCTCGCCTAATTTCCCTAGGTTTATTTATTCCGGAAGGGTAAATACTAGACAATTTAAATAACACATCTTTTCCTTGATATTCATCAAAACTTTTTCTTATCCAAATACTCATTTTAATTACCCTCTGAGAATAAAAACAAAGATTGTTTTGTTTTAATTGTATTGTTATATGCGCGGTTGAAGATTTTACGTGCTAATTTGTAGTCAAGCCTTCTTCTTCTTTTACCATCTTTGGTATTACCCATGAAGGCGGTCAGAAAAACGTCCTTGGTTTTGTCTCGATAATCATCGATAATACGGTTGGCTCCTGCAATGGTTTGATCCAAAACTTCTCCCTCAAGTTCAATTCCAATATAGGTCAAATGCCTGCTACTGACTTTAATATTCGATCTATCATAACCTAATTCTTCACCCCGACAAAACTTGATTCGCATCGAACCATCTTCACGAGTACCATCAACTGCTCTAAAACCAAGAGTTCCATTTTTATCATTGAATTTCATCGGTGTCAATTTATTTGGACCACGACTGAATTCATCATGTTCTTTTTTCATCTCTGAGTATGTTCCTAATAATTCATCATTCTTCCAGACTTGTTGTTTAGGATTGGACTTTGAAAAAACCATCACGCAGACCGGATGTTCGGTATCATCGAAAGGATTCTCCTCAAGAATAGTGATTGAGTGAAGTTTGTCTTTCCACTTTGGAAGGTCATCAAGGTCTTGGATTCCTGATTCAGGAACAATCCAAACCGATTCTGAATATGTCTGCAATACTTTGTCAATTGCGAACTTGAAAAGGTCATCAAGTACTCCTAATTGTCCAATATCAATTCCAGGAACCGCTCCCGATTCAAAATAAGAGACCATTTTTGATTTCATCCGTTTTGCGGAGTTTTTTGCTAAGTAAGGAGGATTTGTTAAGACAAATGCATTTTCATATCTTTTTACAGATATTATCGAATCGTTTTTTTTCCAGCCATTTTTCCGACATATTTCTTTGTCAATATCTAGTCCGATTTTTTCAAACCCTAACTTTTCTGCAACTGAAAGCAAGTGGCCATCCCCAGCAAATGGATCAACGCAATGAGTGTATGAATTTGCAAGAGATTGGATGTGTTCTTTGATGTGCGGTCTTAACCAAATAGATTGTTTGGTGAAGTATTGGCCGAGTTCACGTTTACTCTCGACCGCCATGCAATACCTGTGTTGGCGTCCCTACTTGAGGCATGCGATGAGTTGACATTGAAGCATCATTTCGAGGGGCCGAGACTGATGAGTGAAAAGGAGGTCAGGTCGGCTGAGTGGTTCCCTTCGGGAATTGCAACAGAGGTCTCATCCTTGGATGACGCACCGAATGGTTTCAGCGCTTGGAGAATTTCTACTTCTTGGGGTTCCTTTAATGTCCTTCACCTTGGGGATTTAGAGGCCGCATTAAAAGAGGAAATATGGGGTGTCTTGCCAGAAAAACGGCGAATCATCCATTTGCCATTCAATTCAAAGATAGCGAATTCGCAGCAACTTCCTCAAGAGAAGCCTTGTGGTGGAATAAAATATCAAGATAGAGATTTACTATTGTTTTTTGAAGGAGAATCAAGAGGATGTTCACTCCTTTCAGGTTTCCAAGAATCACCGATTGAAACTGCCTCAGCATTAGGTACATTCTTGGGGAAATCCGCAACATTGATGATGCAGAAAGTTTCAATGAATAATGATCAGGAAAACTGGAATGCCCGTTTGAAAGTCATTGAAGACCGCTTGAAAACTGAGACTTTATGGCGTGCCTCGCACGCTCCTGAAACTCGAGGCACGATTACATATCGACATTTAAGGCCTGAATATATTCGTATTGAAAATGGAGAAATCATCTTTGAAGGAGTGTGGGGAGGAATTGAATCCGTGATTTTGGAGATGACAGATTATCGCCCCGCTATATCTGACCTCGGGGCTGCAATCGCCTTATTGTACGAATATTGCAGAGATTCATTTGATGATGCATTACATGCTTTGCTTGCATCATGGCGTAGTCATGCACCTACTTCACTACACAATAAAAGAGCGGTTGATGCTCACCGTGGAGGCTTACATATTTGGGTATACGAAGCCATGTTAAATCGAATGTTGATGGCAAGGGCGATGGCTGATGAAGAGCCGCTCTTTGTCAGGAAATATCTTGGTGAAGTATCACACCTTCAAGCAGGTATGTTTCGTGCTCGTAGTTGGTCGGCTCTTTCCTTGCTTTGCTATGCTAGCGGCGGCATTGTTCTGGGTGCTTATTTATGGGATTATCTTAGTTTAAGCAATCTGCTATTATTTCCTGCTTTTTTGCTTAGTGGTTGGTGGTTTGAACGGATGTATAGAAATCAAGCGCCGTCTTATTGGTAACAGCGCCGGCGCGACGACTTCAAATGTGAAACGGAGGTCGAGGACTCGTTCACTATGTCACAACATTCCGTTCCGATGCGACAGAACAATGCAAGAGCCATACTGGTAGTGCTGTTTTTAGTTCCATTAATGATGTCAGGTGGGATGGTAGTAGCAGCGACAAATGTAACTGTAGAAAGCGCCCAACAAGAGCCTACCGGACTCGCTCCGACTGATATTTGGTCAGATGATTATGTCAATGAAATATATCCTTGGGCAGAGGCTGATGAAGCTGCTCTTCAATTCAAGGCCTACCACGATTATGACTCGATGCGAACAAGAATGCAGTACCTCGCTTCCCGAAACCCTGGGTTTATTGAATTTCATGAAGGATTGAATGGTGGCGAGAATGCTCGCGGAGAGCAAACTGACAGCAATTCCTACAAGGGTTGGTATTACAATAATCCAAGTCCTTGGGTCAAAATAACTGGCAATGTGCAAGGTGGAGAATGGAATGCATTCAATGATGACCATGGAAATTACGAAGATCGACCGGACATAATGTTGGTTGGAAACCACCACGCTCGAGAATGGATGTCCTACGAAGTCCCAATGTTTTTCCTTGAAACAATCGCTTATTATTACGGCGCAGTCGCAGTCGATAATGACGGCGATGGACGTATAGACGAAGACCCATGGGGAGATAGCGACGGTGATGGAGAACTCGATGATGACGGTGATTGTCTTTCTTTGAATGTATCATATCAGGACAGTAACGGAGACGGTAGAAATTGTGGGCCAGGCGACCTTGGAGTTGACGAGGATTTCTCAGAAGTCTGGATTACGGATTTAATTAATAGCCGTGAAATTTACTTAATACCAATGTTGAATGTTGATGGCAACATCTACGACCGTGAGGTGTATAGTGGCGAAAATGCTTGGGAAGATAGCCCGCGTAGCGGCTGGAGAAAAAATCTCAGAGACAACACCGTTACCGGCGTTACTCCAATTCCAGACCTCGATGAAGAAGTTGACCCAAGTTGTGATGGTGTCGACCTCAACAGAAATTACCAATTTGAATGGGGAGCGCCATTAGGGGCTACTGGGCCACTTTTTCCTGGAATGTGTTATGCTGGGCCTGCTGGCGCTAACAATGATGTTTACAATGGACCGGTTGATACCGTCGACCAAGATGGAGATTTCAGATTAAATGAAGACCACGTCGATGGAAAGGATGACGATGGTGATGGATTAGTAGATGAGGATTGGATGGGTGGAAACTCTGAACCAGAGACAAAATTCATCCAAGACCTTACAGAAATGAATGATGATAACCAAGATGGGGCATCAGAATTTGCTGCGACTTTGACTTGGCACTCCTTTTCGGAATTGGTTCTATACCCGTGGGGACATTGTACTGATTGCCAATCTCCAGACCATGAACAATTGATTTACCATGGAAATGTAATGGCTGAAATGACTGGATATGAGAATATGCAATCTTCAGACCTTTACCCAACAAGTGGTGATTTCTGTGATTGGCATTATGGTGTTCACAACTCCTATTGCTACACTATCGAGATTGGAAACAACTTCCACGAACATCCTGATGATATCGGCCATATCGCTTCGCTTAACCTTGGAGCAGCATTTTACATGCTAGAAATCGCTGATAACCCAAGAGAGAGGGCAGATTTAGAAATTGCTGGTATGCCACAGAAACAGCACATAATGATTCCAGATAACATAACAATCCCAGAATCTGGTGCAATTCCAATCGACGTTTGTATCGACCGTTATTTCCCTTGGTCAAATCGAAGTGAAGTAAGTCATGTGATTTACAGAACAGTTTCTCCTAATCGTAAGCAGACTGAGTATGGGCCACGTGAGTGGAGTACAGAATCATGGCAGAGCGTTGGTTTGGATACAACTGGGGAAGTCTGTAAATTGTTAGACGGAAGCAATGGAACAACACTCAGAGCCGAGGTTCCGGTGGCTGATGCTTTAACCGGACAATTACATTACAAGTCAAGGCTTGGCACACTTTCAGGCGCTTTCCCATACACCTATCCTGCCGATAGCCAATATCACGTATTGGAATTCCCGTATAGAGCACCATTTGGCTCTTTTACTTCGAGTATTATGCTCTTCCTAGTTGTCGCATTGTCGGTATGGGGAGGGCTTGGTTTAGCTTTACGATTAATGATGAAGAGCCCAAAGGGCTCAACTCCAGAGAAAACAGAGCCCTAAGGTGAATCACGTGGCTCAATCAGATCAATTTAGTGGCCGCGTAGGCTTAATTTTCGCATCTATTGGTGCTGCAATTGGAACCGGAAATATCTGGAGATTCCCACGAATGTTAGGGGCAAATGGAGGGGGAACATTCCTTATCCCATGGTTAATTTTCCTCTTTGCGTGGTCGATTCCACTGGTAATTGCCGAATTCGCTCTTGGTAAGCGTAGCCGTACTGGAACTATTGGAACATTTCGAATATTTGCCGGCAAGAAATTTGCCTGGATGGGGTTGTGGACAGCATGGATTTCCACTGCTATCGGATTTTACTATGCAATCGTTGCAGGTTGGTGCATGAATTATTTCCGTCTTGGTTTCACCGGTGGATTAACCGATGTTGATACTGCTGAAGTATGGAATGGATTCTTGCAATCTGGAACTGAGGTTATTTTCTTCCAATTCTTGGTTATCGCTATCACCATGCTGGCAATATGGAAGGGTGCAAAAGCAATTGAGAAAGTAAACGTCATAATGATGCTAAGTCTTTTCTTCCTGTTATTCTTGGCACTTGGATTATCGCTTTGGATGGATATGCAGGATGGTAGCCTCGATGGATTCCTCTTCATGTTCACAGTGGACCCTGTAAAATTGAGGGACCCTGAAGTTTGGATAAATGGTTTATCTCAATCTGCATGGTCTTGTTCTGCAGGAATGGGTATGGCCATCACCTATGCGGTCTACATGCGTAAGGATGAGGATACCGTTCTCAATGCATTCACCATGGGATTGGCGAATAATAGCATCTCGATTATCGCTGGGTTAACTGTTCTCTCAGCAATCTTCGCTGTCGAGGCTGACCCGATAGCAACAGTTTCTCAAGGCTCTTCAGCAATCACCTTCCTTGCTCTTCCAACAGTGTTCGCACAAGCCCCCGGGGGAGCGGTTGGTGCTTGGTTCATGATGTGGGTGTTTTTCTTAGCCCTAACATTCGCGGCATTGACGAGTATGATTTCTACGGTCGAGTTATGTGTGCGAAATTTCGTTGACCACGGCTATGAGCGCAACCGTGCAGTTGCAATCACCGGCGTCATGATTTTTATTCTTGGAATTCCAAGCGCTGTATTATGGATTAAATTCGATGCAGATGGAATTGCATTCCCACAGTTTTTGGAAGTCCAAGACCACATTTGGGGCTATGGATTGATGTTCAGTGGACTGTTCATCGCCTTTTCAATCTGGAAATATGGCTATATGCGCTGGCGTTCATTGGTTGAATCAGGTGAAGGAGAGCCTGGCTTTTCGGGTTATTTGAGACAAGGAGTTTCGGCTTTCCGTGATGACTTCATCAATACCGGTGATAATGATATTTGGGTAGGTCGATGGTGGGATGTTGTCATGTACATCTTCTTCCCAGTGCTTTTCACAGTCTTGATGGGTTCCTACTTCTTTGATATGGCGGCTAATGTTGATGACCCTTGGAATCCATCCAATCCACATGGCATAACAATCATCTTGCTCTTTTGGGTGGTTGTTGCAACATTATTCCTCGCTGTCAACAAATACTTGATTACAAGGCCACTTTATCGAAATATCCCAGAAGGTGCAGATTGTGATATCTCAACTTTGCCTGGTGGCGATGATGAATTAATCGTAGAAGTTGGCGAAGTTGCCCCTGGATGGGAGTACCTAACTAGCAGTGATGTTCTAGAAGCAGAAACAATTTGATGAGGTTGGCAGATGTTATTCATCGTCAAAGTATTACTTTGGGCTTTGGCTGTCTCGATATTCTTGATTCCCCTAGTTAGATGGTTTTGGAGACGTTGGGATGTACCTAGTAAAGAATCTAGAGAATTTATTGCCGAATTAAAGGTTGAACAGCAGGAAAAAGAAGTTTGGCAAGAAGTAGAGGAATACGAAGCCGCAGTTCAAAAAGTCAAGGAAAAATGGACTAAAAGCGAAGTCTCTACCCCGATTGAAGAGGGGGAAAAATCCGCTGCAATTGAAGCATTACTTGGAAGCGGAGAAGCAGCCAAAGCAATCGAAACACATGCAGGCCCTAGCGCCCCTCCAGACCCAATAGCTGCTGCTGCTGTAAAACAAGGATCCAGAGTTATCGAATCGGAGATTAGTGAGGCTGAAAAATTATTCAGAGAAGAAGGAGATTTACCCCCCGAGGATATCGGAAAAGGGGCAATTTGGAGGCAAAAGCAGAAGGCAGACCAGGACGATTGGGGCGACATAGACTGGTGATAAACCAACACCATAAGCGATTATTAGACGGTAGCATTGATGGCAGAAGAGTAGACCAGCCGACCTCATGGAGCGACCAAGAGGTACCCGTGACTTCGGTGTTGCCGAGATGTCAAGACGCCTTTGTCTTGAATCAATCCTTGAAAAAAAGGCCCGAGAAAGTGGTTACAATAGAGTTGCAACGCCGACCTTTGAATCCCTTGATTTATTCACTGCAAAAAGTGGTCCGGGAGTGGTCGGACAACTCTATGCCTTTGAGGATAAAGGAGGAAGAAAACTAACCTTGAGGCCAGAACTAACCGCTCCTGTTATGCGAGCGGTTGCCAATGAATTTCGTCAAGACGCAAAACCTCTGAGACTGTCTTACTTTGGTTCTTGTTTTCGTTATGAAGAATTCAAAACTGGAAGATACCGAGAGTTTTGGCAATATGGAGTGGAACTTATCGGCGCCAGTGGACCAATTGGCGAAGCCGAAATTCTCGCCCTTGCGGTATCGATGTTAAGCGCCAGCGGCTTGAAGGACTGGGAATTCAAAGTTGGAAATGTTGGTATTTTACGCTCCCTATTATCCAGTCTCAATATTTCATCAGAGGTCCCTGAAGATGCAAAAGAGGCACCTATGGCAACTGTCATGAGACTCCTCGACAAAGGCGACTGGGAGGGACTTTCAGAAATATTTTCTCAAGACGACCTATACTTACTGAAATCTTTAGCAGAACTAGAAGGCGGAATAGAAGTTATCGGAGAAGCAAGAAAAATCCTAAGCAGTGTTGAAGGAATGGATACTTCACCCTTAGCAGATTTGGAGATAACATTGAATGCACTTGGAGCATTAGCACCTGCACCTCCAAAACTCAGCGTTGACCTGACGGTTGCAAGAGGTTTAGATTACTATACAGGAATAGTATTCGAAGCACAAGTAGCAGAACTAGGGGGAGAAGGCCAAGTTCTAGGGGGAGGAACATATCGCTTACTGCACCTCTTTGGCCTTGAGGAATTAGACCCCTGTTGTGGTTTTGGATTGGGCTTCGACCGTGTTCTTTTGGCCCTGGAAAAACAAGCAGCAAAAGATGGGCGAGAAGAGGTTGTACCAGGACAAAGTAGCGGCCCTGCAGCTGTTGTCATCATCCCATTCAAGGTAGACCCTTCAGAGGTATTACAACTGGTTGGAGAATTACGGGCCGATGGAATCAGAGCAATTTTAGAATTAAGAAGCCGTAAGATGGGTAAGTCGATTCAATGGGCAGATAACATCGGTGCAAAACATGTAATTATCATCGGACCTAAAGACCTTGAAGCAGGAACATGTGTAATCAAAAGATTAGCCGACGGTGAACAAGTTGAAGCAGCATTAGATGCTGTAGCAGAAGGCTTGGAAAGATTAGGTTAATCATTCCTGTTTGCGCTTTACTGCAACTGCACCAGCAGCAATAGCCGCCATTGCCAAGACTGTAGTGAACCCAGGAGTATCCTCATCTGCCTTGACTCCACCTTCCTCTATGTCGAATCCCTCATCCCATGATACTGGGAGAATTGGCCAGTCGATAGTAGAATTACTTTCTAGGTATAAGCGGAATAATGCTTCTTCTCCAGATGTTGGCTCCCAAAATGCACCCTCCTGGTAATTACCAGCAATGACCATTTCAAAACGAATTTGAGGGCTATCTGACCCTCCATCAAATTCAGTGATGTTTTCGTTAACTGGGAAATTTAATTGAATGCTATTGTCGCCATCACGAGTACTTGTTACCTCTTCACGATAGAATTCTTCTGTTCCTCTGTAGAAAGAAATGTTCAAGTTTTGACAATTGCCATTGTTATTACCTGAACAACCATCAACCCCATTTTCCCATGAGCCAGTTAACTCAATTCTGATGTTTCCACCAAAGACGCCTGCATCATCGAGCAGGAAAGAAGCCTTCAATGAAGGGTCCATATCACACCATAGGTCGATTTCGAGTAGGCCATTTGCAACGCTATCTTCCCACCAAGGCTCATCTTCCATAGCACCCATTCCCTCAGAATCATTTGCACCATAGTGGTTCCAACATTCGCCGCCATCCGAATAGAGCCTCATTGTCTGATTACCATCGCCACCACGAGGTTGACGTTCTTCTTCAGTTGAGTCTTGCATCATTGTAGAAGGTTCGGCCGTTGCTGGAATCATTACCAGCATGCTCAACATCAAGGACATGGCTATTGCTCTGCGCATGTAAAGAGCCGGCCGCCCCTGTGCTTTGACTATTTTGATTCAAGAACTAGTCAAAAAAGCCTCATTCAAACTCTTGGAAATGCCTACTGCCAGCCGGTTTACGCTTTTGGCGGGTTAATTTCAGAGCCTCGCCAAGAGCATCGGGTGCCAACTTCGGGTCGCGTAGATCCTTGCCGCCAACACCAGTAATTATCGCCATCACTTTGATGGTGTCACCAAAGCCAGGGTCTTGTCTCGCACCCCAAATAACATGCGCTTCTTCACTTACTTTACAAGTTAATAAATCAACCACTTGGTTTGCCGCTTCCAAAGTCATGTAAGGGCCACCAGTGACGTGAATTAATACACCTGTTGCACCAGAAATATCGATATCGAGAAGTGGGTGATTTAGTGCCTCATGAACTACTTCCTCAGCACCGCGGTCGCTCTCACCATAGAGCATCATTGTGACCCCACCATTATTCATAATGGTACGAACATCAGCAAAGTCAAGATTAATCAAACTCGGCAAGGTTATTGTCTCAACAATTCCCTTGACAATTTCAGCGACCAATTGGTCCATAATGGAGAAGGCCTCATCAAGAGGTAAATTAGGAACATAATGCAATAGTCGATTATTATCCAAGACCAGAACAGCATCAGCAGTACGCCGCAACGCCTCCAGCCCTTCAAGAGCCCGATTCATGCGTTGCTTGCGTTCGACGTGAAATGGAGTAGTAACAATTCCAACAACAAGTGCTCCAGCAGACTTTGCTTCTTCAGCAACGATTGGGCAAATCCCTGTTCCAGAACCACCCCCCATTCCACTGGCGATGAACACAAGGTCAGCACCAGTGACGATTCGCTTGATCATATCGCGACCAGCCTCAGCGCATCGACGACCAGTGGATGGGTCGCCTCCAGCCCCAAGACCGCGAGTGATATGCTTACCAACCAACAATTTTTGCAGAGCACGAGTATGGTCCAAATGCTGCTTGTCAGTATTGATAGCAACAGTGACTGCACCTTCAACTCCTAAGTGAGTGATTCGGTTCAGAGTATTATTTCCGCTACCCCCGCAACCAACGATAAGGATACGAGGGTCAGGCACGTCAAAACTGTTTAATTGGCCATCGAGCAGGGATGTTGAGCCACCTAGGCCTGATTCTGCATCCTTGCGCAACTCGTTCACAAGTTCGTCGAAGGCTTCTCCGTGACCACTCATCGGAATCCCCCCTTCCTGTCGCGCCCCACCGCTATCCATTCTACATCCCCGAGATGACTAACGCCGTTACCATCAGTATTAACGATGATGCCCGAGAATGAAGCGCGCACGATGATTTGTTGACCTGATTTTAGGGGCCACTCTGCCACTCAACAAGGGTTAAACGGAAATGGTCGGTGCAACGCTTCAACCTCGCTTAGCTCAGTTGGTAGAGCTCCTGACTGTAGTTGGAAAAACACACGTCTCTAGCAGACATCAGGAAGTCCCCAGTTCAAGTCTGGGAGCGGGGACCACTTAGATAGCATCAGATTGCATCGTGCTCCCCGCAACATCGAGAGGTTGAGCGATTCCTGTCGTATCCTCTCTCATGGAAGCGGGGATTTTTATTGCTAAGTGGTGTTCACATTTTCACTCCTTAGTCGAGCATTCCTTCGCTTCGCTCAGAGTCTGCTCTCCTCTGTTAGCGGGGATTTTTATTGCTAAGTGGTGTTCACATTCCCACTCCCTAGTCGAGCATTCGCTCGTTGCTCTCGCAGCCTGCTCCCTGAAAGGTGCAGCATTGAATAACTGAAGCCTTCTCTTTAGGCCATGGCAACAGAAAGTGCGAGATGCGGAGCACCGTGTTGTCTTTTTTCTAGAAAACTCTCACTCGCCTGCCTATTGCTTGCAACCACGCTCGGGGTTTGCGCCAACATGGAGGATAACCCGTTGCAACCTCTTGACGATACGATTCACGACATCTTCTATCTGCATGGCTCATCTGATTTTGCTTGGTTCTCTCGATGGGTACTATCGAGCCCCGACACTTCCAGACTGCGGTTGCATTAGGGCTCATTGGAACCATCTTGTTGCTCAGGTTAGGGCAGCGTTCCTCTGTCGTTGTTTTCATCCTGGCATTGTTACTTACGGGGGTCATCTCTGTGAGCCTCAAGGCACTGGTCAGCCGGATGCGTCCTGACACTTCTGTTGGATTGGAAAATTTTGCTTGGCCGAGCGGTCATTCGATGCTTGCTACGGTTTTGTGGGGATTGGTATGCTTCTTCATCATCAGAATGTACGCAGCCAACAATACTGGCTTTGGAATGCTCAACAGATTGGCTGAAACTAAAAATGCCACCCGAATGTGGATATCCTTCATCGTCTTGACTGGATGTGGGCGTTTGCTTGCTAGAGTGCATTGGTTCACCGATGTCATTGGAGGAATCGCAATCGGCATCCTGATTCTTCAGACAGCATTGATGAGGGAACAACATCTTGGTATTGATGCTGATTCGATCAATTCTGACTCCGGGAATTATCAACCATGAATATAAGCGCCACACATGGGAACCTATCTTGGACATCTCGTGCTCTACGTCAGGGATCTGCAAAACTCTCTCAAATTTTATCGGGACCTACTCGGCCTTGAAGTGGTGGCTGAGGTCTTCGCAGGCAAAGCTGCCGCCCTCACCTCAGGTCGCACACATCATGAACTACTACTCATCGAAGTAGGGGATGCGCCAGGCCCTATGCAGGGTAGACGCCTAGGGCTATACCACATCGGCTGGTGCATTGGTGATAGCGATGAAGAACTGCGTGAAATGAGACAACGTTGCATTAGTTCAGGAGTGAAGATCATCGGAATGAGCGACCATACAATCACCCATAGCCTCTATGTCCTTGACCCGGATGGTAACGAGAATGAACTGTATACCGATGTCGCGGATTACGATTGGAAAAGCGATACCTCATGGGTTGAGAACCCAGTCAAACCACTGCACCTGTGATAATTTATTTGGTTCCACTTAATCATCGTCTGCCTCAAAAATTGAGATTACCTTCTCCAATTCTCTAGAAATCTACTCGATTATGATCCGCTCTAATTTCTCCAATCAGTATCGAGAAAGTTTACTTTATGAGGACATAGTTCAATCCACTTCTTCAGGAACAATCCCTAACACCTTGTTGGCTGTATTGGTTCCACTTTTCAAATCGAAATCAGGAATAAGTCCATGAATTAAGCAGCGAAAAACCCCAATTTGGAAAATCAATGCCATTTTCCAAGCACCAAGCAAATGGGTAAACCAGTTCTTTCCGACTTCTTTTGGATGTTTCCAAAGCATTGTATCATGGCCTCGGTAAAACTTGCCTATGTAGTGTTACCCCTGAGGAAAATCATTCCTCTTCGACAATTTCACTGACTTGAGAAAAATATCCTTGCCAAGTTGAATAGAATGCAGCATAGAGATCATTATCTTCATTGACTCCTGAACCCCCAAGTGAACCCTTGGTAATCGCAGTCACTTTGACATCGACAGAAATCATCATCTTATCATCTCCATAAAACCGCAATGCCGCTGCTTCAGCAGTCCTGGCTTCTACCACATGGTTGGCACTATTGCTGGAGTCATCACCAATATCATGGTTGAATGACCAGTTATCAATACAATCTTCTTCTTCAACCAAAATATCTCCACCTAATTCATCTGGTAAAGTAATCTCGATACGGATTGCATCAGTATCTTCTCCTACAGGATTATTATCTCCAAATCCACCAGTATTATCAGAACATCCTGCTCTGAAATGTATGTAGGTCACATTTTCAACATTCGTGGCAGGGATATCTATTGTCAATTGGAAAGATTCTCCATTATTCAAATTGCCATCAATCCATTCCTCATCCCAATTATCGCGGATGTCCACTTCAAATTTTTTGCCTTCGGGCCCTTCTGAACTTCCTGTTGAAACGAATGTGTCTTTGAGAGCACCACCCATCAATGCAGTGATGATAGTTAAGACCCCAATTACAGCGAATGCAACCTTATTGCTACCTCCATCCGGTACTGCTAACCAACCTCCGTGATGGAGTGGCTCCCCGTGGAAAGCGGCAGGTATCACTGCTAATTTACTACCACTGTTATTGCCAGCACTTTCATGTAAGCCAGTCAGGCAAACAAGGGCTGAGAGGAATAGCAAAATAATTCCAATATTGATAAATGAAACAGCAAGTGTTGTACTCCATCCTGTTTCCATCATGAGGCCCAGCCAATCTGCTTCTTGGAGCATGACAAAGGCTTGACCGAATCCCATTTCTCCAGCCTCACCTTCTTCAATCCACATGATTAGCATATTTTCATCTGGCCGTAATAGACTGGCATCACCGGACATTGATTTCCCCCCACCAGCCAAGTCACTGGTAATTCCAGAAAATACCCAGCATGAGAGTAGCAGGCCGGTAGCAAGCCAAAGACGGCTTGAGCCCAGCATTTGTCTGCGTTCTTTGGGAACGAAGGTCATTATCAAAGGAATCAACAGCAAGGTCAAGCCGAGGAATAATCTTGTTGTCATATCACCAACTAACTTTTCGGTCTTTGGAACACTTGCATTTTCAGACGTATCCGATGTTTCTGATTTAACATCTGAAGGACTTTCGAAGATGGTGGAGTTAGTAAATTCAGAGCCAAATAAGCCAGTGGACCAAGTGACTTGATGCACACTCCAATCGCCATCTTCATCTTCAATTCTGTATTCTTGATAATGTTCAACCCAAGGCATGAAGAGAGCACTTGTCAGGAGAATAAGCGCAAGTATAGAGGCAAAGGCGGGAATTTTAGATGCGAGACTGGTGTTTTTTAGAGACAAACCATCACTTTCATGCAAACTGGAAATTGGAGTTTCTTTGAACAGACTCTTAGGGTGCGAAGTTCTGCTATCTCCCCACCAACCTGTTGACATTGCCTCAAGAGAATGTAAGAGAATTAGAGGAATTGCAAGTAGCAAAATAATCAGTTCCAACCACATTACAATCCCGGGGGACCATGATGCTGTTTCGCCAAGAACCCCATCTTCTTCTTCGGTGACGGACTCACCATAAAGGCCGCCATCAAAATCAGCATGGCCGAGAGCTTCAGGAGCAGCATCTCCGAGAGTAAAGAAATCCCCAAGCCCCATCAGCAGGAAGATGACCATCAGCAAAGCGGCTCCTGCGGCAACCCATTCAAGAGCAATAGGAAAAGTTCTGTTGAACCAACCATCACTGCTTCTTTCAAGAACTAATAATAGGAGAATAAATGCGAACAGGAAAACCCACCAAGAGGTTGAAGCGTGTTCTTCTGCAACCTCTCCTGTACTCATTTTCATCGAATCGAGATTAGCATGGTTTATCCCATCACCATGTGACACGGAGTAGGATTCTCTCAATCCGATCATCATCGACATATTTTCCTCATCACTGGCAATATAGTCATCCATCCCTGTAGTATCCACTTGATAGTGCTCTTGATACAGAGTGTATTCAACTGTCATATCTGTATCAGCGTCTGTGACGAAATCAACTTGCAAATTCTGCAAAGGAAGATATGCGGCGGCGCCGATTAGTACGACCAAAACAATTGGTAGCCAAGTTCTGAGCATGGCTTGGCGCAGACCAATAAAATCGAGGGCAGCAGGTCTGGCAGGAAGCACATCTTTCGAGGCCATGTTTGACGACAGGATGAAGACGTTATCAAATAAGCGCCGGTCAAAATTCTGAACCTATTGCAAGCGATTCATTCAATACAGTACTCGTATTTGGTGGGACATGGCGAAATGGCATAAATGGGTCGGCGGCTGGATTGGGGCAGTTGCAGTTAGTTCCTATGTATTGTTGAAAGCATTGGGAAATGCATTTCCTGACAGCACTTTGTATCAGACGGCAGCCCTGCTTGGCAATGCTTTTGCAATCGCTATTGTTCTGCTCTTTTTCCATGATAAGTTTCAGACCTCAAATCCAATTCAGCGGCGTTTTCCAGTGCTCTATTGGGGTCGCTGGGTGGCGGTCAAACTAGGCCCACTATTACGTCAATATTGGTTTGCCGATGATTTGGATGAGAAGCCATATTCTAGAGTTACCCGCAACTGGGTATATTCAACTTCCAAAGGTCAGAACAACACCATTGGTTTTGGTAGCCAAGTTGATTTTGATTCTGTGGGAACCTGTACTGTTATGCCAGCGATGTTTAAGAAAAAAGAGAACCAAACTGGAGAATATAAGAGAGTTATCGGCGAGGCTACAGGAGTTGGGAAAACAGTTACAATGAATCACTTCGTTAACATCTCTGCAATGTCATATGGCTCTCTTTCTGCCAATGCAATCAGCGCTCTGAACAAGGGTGCAAGCAAGGCCGGAATATTGCATAACACTGGAGAAGGAGGCTATTCCCCATATCACCAAAAAGGAGGAGACGCCATCTGGCAAATTGGAACTGGAAAATTCGGCTGCCGGAATGAAGACGGCACTTTTTCAGATGAAACCTTCAAGGAAGTTGCAGCAAATGATGACATCAAAATGATTGAATTGAAATTAATGCAAGGAGCAAAGCCGGGCAAGGGTGGAATCTTGCCCAAGGAGAAGATAACTGAGGAGATTGCAAGGATTCGCAAGGTGCCGATGGCTCAAGATGTCATGTCACCACCGCGTCATGCTGAATTTGATGACTTGGCTGGATTATTCGACTTCCTTGACCGACTCCGTTCTTTGTGTGATAAGCCGGTTGGAATAAAATTGGTTGCTGGCCATGTTGAGGAAATAGAAGCCATCGCTGAAGCAATAGCGGCAGAGCCGGGCCGTGGACCTGATTTCATCTCCGTTGATGGTGGCGAAGGAGGAACAGGAGCGGCACCTTTGGTCCTTGCCAGCCATGCTGGAATACCGATGAAACAAGGTGTTGCCATGATGGACTGGGCGCTACGCAAGAGTGGAGTAAGAGACAAGGTCCATATTTTTGCATCAGGAAGGATTGCAACTCCTATTGATGTGGTGGTGGCAATGTCATTGGGAGCAGATGGAGTGAATATTGCTCGCGGTTTTATGCTGGCATTGGGATGTATCCAAGCCTTGGATTGTAATTCCAATCATTGCCCAACAGGTATTGCAACTCAAGACAAGAACTTGCAAAAGGTATTGCATGTGAATGGTGCTGCAGAACGTGTGGCCAATTATGTCAAGACCTTGGAAAAGGAAGTCTACATGCTATGTCATTCATGTGGATATTCATCTCCAGACCAGTTCACTTCTGATGACATCATGGTAGTGACTTCGCCTGGCCATCTAGACTATCTTTCAGAGTTATACCTTGTTTCAGCGAGTGAGGCTTCTAAAGAACGCAGTGCTGCAGCCAAGAAGGGCATGACCGTTGGTGAGATGAAAGCGAGCGCCTAAGCCACGTTCAAGGCTTAGGCTTGTGTTCCAAAGTCAAGTGATCTCCCCAATTAACGGGCTTGCATCCATTCTCGGTTAAGGCCCATAACACAGGGTAAGGAGGTGGGTTCTTCGATAGTGGATTTGGGTCGTCGGTAAACAAATAACCATCAGTCATGTAAACCATGCCGCGAATATCATTACTTTTCTCTTCCTTTACCCAATCAAAAGCAGGAGAAAAGCGATTACCTCCTCCTCCTTCAATATGGAATCGCCCAACATCAAAAGGACGTACATTGTCAAAAGTCTGTACATGGCGAACTTCAGTATCTACTTGCAGAATGGTTATTTCGAACTCACCAAAAGCAGAAATAATCGCTTGGAATTCTTTCAGAAAAGAAATCACACCATGTTCCCAAACACTGCCGCTGGTATCGATGACAACCACCATGTCGATGCGGTGGCCACGCCGTGAAGGCAGGTAGAGGCCTTGGTGAACATAGCGTCGATTTGGAGGTAGCCAAGTGCGAGAACCTCCCATGAAAGGAGTTGTCCAGCGGCGTAGAATTGTTTGCCAGTCTACATTTGATGGGTCTAATTTACCGAGCACCTTTTGCAATGAGGCGCTTGATTCACCGCGGGATTGGGCATGGTTAGATGCAGTCATCACCTTACTTGCCCATTCGCGCCAAATTGAGTCTGAGCGCATTGGAGTAAAGTCTGGGTCTATTTTCACTTCAGTTTTATTACAGGAGGATTCAACATCGAGGTCATGGTCATCGAGAAGTTCCCCTCGCATTTTCAAAACTTCGGTTTGAAGCAACTTAAATATCTGTTCAGCCGATTTGTCCATATATTGGTGATAAATAACAGCCCCTTCTGGGACAGTCATTCCATCGAGGCATAATGCTGCATTGACCTCATGGTCGATGGCGAAATTCCACATCACATGCTCTTCCATTTTCCCCCGTTGACGGGAAAAATGCATCAGTGCACAGTGCAAAACCTCATGTGCTAAGATGAATAGAGCATCTTCTTCACTTTGGTCAAGCATAAATTGAGCATTAAAGAAAACTCGTCTGCCATCTGTTGCAGCGGTTGGGCAGCGGTCATCGACAACAGGGATTAACTGCAGATGCATTGCTAATGAGCCAAGAAATGGAGACCTATTGGCTAACAACATTCGGGCTTTATCCCATTCCTCAAGAGCCTCAATTTTCAATTCCTGATCAGCCGCAGTCGGCTTGAGAATTTTCACCTCTTTGCTAGCAACATTCATGCTTCTACACCAACTAAGGCCGTCCCTAGCACTTTGTCTTCTTCCTCTCCTAGCACTTTGTCCGCTAACTCTTTGTGGCGGGGGTGGGAACAAAGGGCATCATAGAGACCATTTCTTTTCTCAGACACAGTTTCGATATCATGCCATGCCAGTTGTGCCCAACTTGGTTGTAAAACCTTGAAGATATTGAACAAACCATCGAAGAACTGCTCAGGCTCTTCTTCTTCAACCAATATCGGCGCAAGTGAAGTAATCATCGCCCATTGTTGGTCTAACTTCTCGGGGAATTGAGCCTTAACAGTACCATTCAACATGGCGCGGACATCTGGTAGCAAGTTCTTGGAATCTCTGAATGCTTTGAACTCCATTCCTGCTCCTATTCCAATCAAACCATCGATAATCAAACATAAGAAGCGGTCTGATAAACCACCTTTTTCAGCCAACCTAACTTCATCACTAACTCTACTCCAAGAGCGTGGACTTGGCCAGCCGCGCTCGTGATGGGCTGACATGTCAAGCAGTAGGTCTGGGCGGAAGCGGATGAAACCGACAACATCGGGGTGGTGTCCCGTTGACATTGCCCAGTTACACCAGTCATCACTGCCAGCGCTCAGGTCCAAGTGGAGGAAGCGGTTGGCCAGAGCACTGGACATTGTCCGAGCAACTGCGTTGTCTTCTGCGCGGTTTCCTGCAGCAACGATATACCAACCATCTGGGACTTTGTATAGTTCACCAAGCCGGCGGTCGAGGATGAATTCGTAGGCTGCGACCTGTAGAGTAGAATCGGCGGCGGTCAATTCATCGAAGAGAATTATTCCACGTTCTGGTGTGCCTTCAACTCCAACCCTTGGCCATTCGCTGGAGACAATCCAGTCGATTCCTTGGCGGTCTTCACGAGGAACAGGTAGGCCGCGAATATCGACTGGTTCGCGTTGGGCTAAGCGGACATCGACGAAGCCAATATCCAGTTCTTCGGTGACTTCTCTGACCAAGGTACTTTTGCCGATTCCAGGCGGCCCCCAGATCATTATAGGTGGCAGTTTACCGGAGAGTTCTGGGTTTTCCCAGATGGCGCTCAAGTGGTGTTTCAGTATTGTTTGAGCTTCGCTCACGTTGCATGTTTTCAGTTGTTCTAGTGTATTATTCATCATCTTAATTCGTCCTCAAAAAAGGGTATACAAAATGCAGCATACGCCTCATAGAGGATAAAGCCTCCAAGGGTTATGAAGGGTGCTCAATTTCAAATCAGTTTGTTTCAATTAGTGCATGCAATCTTCTTTTTGCAATCGTGATAAATATTTCACGTTCTTCTTTGGAAAGATTGCTTAATTCATCTTCCAGAGGAATAACAAATGCATGACACCAATCTCTAACTTCTGGAGGGACAATATCCCAAATGTTCCTCTTAGACGGTATTTTCCAGCAATTTCTTAAATGAGACTCTATTTCAGCCTTTTTCAAAGCAGGCATGATTGATTCTTGAGTTATTTGGCCATGTAAGGCATTAAAGAAATATTCCATAATAGTTCTGTCGTAATCCTTTGGAAGTGTTTCATTCAAAGATTTTTGAATATTCGAACTCCGGCTTCCAGGAATCCGGTCTAATCTTTCGACTAGAGATTGTGTTAGACTAATCGATATTTGTACTGCGGGGTTTGCAACTGGTTTTCGGCCCATATCTTACCGGAGTAGGTCCTACTATATAATTGTTAGTTTTAACAACAATATATTAAAAAGACCTTTTTGTTATTGTGTCATCATCCTCCATTTCTCCTGATATGGAAACTTCAAATGGGGATGACCCAACCTCTCAAAGGCCTTCACTCCAGCCATCCTAAAGGCAACAACAACCTTCAAAGTTGAAAGGTTCAATTCTGGACATAATTTACCCAAACACCTACGTAAAGAAGCCTTGTCAGCCAACTGCATCAGTACAACGATGAGCATCGCCTTGAATTCAGCCTCATAGGTAGAGACCATTACTAATTCAGATAATGGTTCTACTAAGTTATCTCGTTTTTCACATCGCTTGACATTTTGTAATGTGAAAATAAGGGGTGAGAAAATGTCAAAGTGTAAGAATCCTCTAGGCCTTGCTATCCCACCATTTTCCATTTTGTGAATAAATTCAGTGCATGTCTCCAATAGTGGCTTAGTGAAATCCTTCCTTCTATTATTTTGTAGAGAGTTTAGCCAATCTAGTAACATGTGTTGCCCTTCAATGCAGTCAGCGATATTACCAGATACAGTAACCATTTTTTTGTCCATACTTGCTCTTGCTAAAAATTCAAGGTCGAGAATGTCATAAGGTGCAAAAACTTCCATATCTCTTCGATCTGCAAATGCCACCGGCTTGTGTTTCATTGGGTACATTAAGCCTTCAGCATTGCTTGTAAGGGCAAAATTTCTAACTCTACAGGCTAGAGCTTTTTGTTTGTTCAATAATAGGTACATGGCGATTCGCATACCGTAATAGCGGCGCTCAATTATTCTTCTATCTCCGTCTATCCAATTGAGGAAAATCTGTTGTCCAAGGATTTCATCTCGCTTCCAGACTTCGACTAATTGCTTGAATGATAGCCCTTTAATCGCCTCTTCGATTTCTATTCCTAATACCTCTGCCCAGATGCATGCTACTTGGTAATCATCCGTGCAAATCAGCCGTCCTTCCAAATCATTGGCTGTTTTCAGACATTTTTCCGGTAGTACGAAGGTTGATGTTCCGCATTCTTGTCTAGAAACGTCTAAGTTTAGCCAAAATCCTCCTAATTTAAGACACTTGGAGTGGTAGCCATTGGTCTTGCATGAGAGGAATAATCCATTACCTGAGAGCCGTTCCAATCTAGGGGTGTTGGAGACTTCCATTTGGGTTACTTTGCCCTTGAGTTCTATCGTTTTCAGCCAAGGGAGGGCTTGAATCATGATGTGCTCCATTTGAGCATCGGGCTCGATTATGATGTGCTCGATGGTGGAGGGCCCGCGAATGGCGAGGGATTTTCCACAATGTTCAGGACCTATCCGAAGAATTTTCTTTTCTGCTCTAGGAAATATTACCAGCATTATATCTGGAACTTCAGGTGTTGGTTTTAGTTTACTACAAACACAACCTGAGTTCCAATTTCCAGCAAATCCACCCCAGTCAACTAATTGCATTGAGCCACCTAAGTGCAAATCTCCGAAGCGGCCGTTAATCCACAAGTGTTCAGGGAATGGTCCAAGGATTCTGATGTTGTCAATGCTGCCTTTATCAGAGATTTCCAAGTTTTCAAGTTCTTCACAGCCATCAAGAACTACTCTATTTCTTGGTGAGACTGTTATACTGTTTTTTCCCTTAAAATCACGAGGTCTGAGCAAACTAATGTCAAAAATATTTGCCGGACCGGCAGCAGATTCTTGTCGTTTGATGGTCATGCTTCTAATCATCGGTTTGCGAGAGTATTTCAATGGTACAACCCATTTCTTACGGCGCGGAATTGGAAGGGTTGATTGTCTTGTCCACATAACTTTCCAATAATGGAAATCAACCTATTTGAAGTCGGCGTTTGAAATTATCTTGAGAACCTTTGCCATTCAGCATTTGTAAGGAAAATACTCTAAACAAAAGAGGTCTCCCCAGCAATTGTGGCAGAGGAGCACGAGAAGTACGACACCATGGAACAACCATGGTGGGCTAATGATGGTTTAATCCTCGTATTGACGATGCTCAATATTGGTATAATCATCTATGACCTTGAAACTGGGTTGAAGTTCGGAACCAATGAGTGGTGGGTTTTGGCCACTATTGACGCACTATTAATCGCTTTATTCACTGCAGACCTTATTGAGGATTATTCACGCTGTAATGACAAGGAATGGTGGTGGAGAACCCATGGATGGGAATTCCTTGGTTTGATGCCATTAGCACTTACTGCGATACCAATGTTGCAGAGAGGAGGGATGCTAAGGTTACTGCGCTTGATACGCGCTTTCTCAGGCATCCTTCGGCTGATAGGAGCCACCCAACGAGCTAAGGAGGTCACCATCCAAAGGCAGGTGCAACATCTTTTCCTCATTGTTTTCATCTTGATAATTTCAGCAGCCTTTTTCGTCTATATCTTTGAGAGCGAGTATTACAATCAAAACTGTCTCTCTAGTGGTCCTCCACTCGTCTGTGATAATATTATAACTTCCTTCCAGGACTCCATTTGGTGGGCTGTGGTTACCACTACCACGGTGGGTTATGGTGACATGACTCCGATGACCTGGCCAGCCCGAATCATCGCCATGTGTTTGATGATGATAGGTATCGGTTTGGTAGGTTCTTTGGCCGCGACTTTATCGCAATTATTCTATTCTACTCGCGATACTGGGGATGAATTTGAATTGGAATTTGAGGCTAATGTGCTTGACCAATTAGAGCGTTTTTCAAGTTGGAGAGAAAAGGATGTTATCGATGAGGAAACTTGGGATTTGGTCAAGGATTTATTGGTTAGAAGAATTCGCGCTGAGATTCATATGCTCAAGGTTGAGATGCATAATTCAGCATCACTTCCCGTGCCTATACAGGTTGCTGCCAAGATGGCAATGAGAGACCGCATCAAGAATATGGAGGCTCAACTTGTAGTCGTCGAAGAGCAGTTATCCAAGGAAGAAGAGGCTGATAGAGCAGCGGCTTTGGCTGCTGAAGAAGAATGAGCCCGATTGCTGCATCGCGCTCAAAACTTTTATTTGCCGAGATTATTTTGTTTCATTGCTTCTATTGCAACAACACCCATTGCGGTTTGAAGATTGTATGAAGGCACGAAGCCCGACATCGGCAGGCGAATTACCTGATCAGATGCGGAAATAACTTGTTCGGGAATCCCATCATGTTCGCCACCTACGCAGATAACTGGATTTCCTTTGACATCGGATTCCCAAGGCATTACAGTACCAACATCCTCCACACTAACCAAGCGTCTGCCACTGTTGCTAATGGCCTCGAGTGCTTTTGTTGTTGAACTCCAGAATACTGGAATGAATCTATCAGTTTGCATCGACGCACGAAGCGCGGTTTTCTGTTCCGTTCTAGTAAAGTCTCCACAGATAATCAACCCTGCAGCACCAGAAATTTCGGCAGTTCGGATTACATATCCGATGTTGACGGCGTACCTAACTCCGCAAAGCATCCAGACAACCGAATCACTCGCCAAGACCTGCTCAAGGTCAGCATCAATCGCTCTGCCAACAAGGGCTAGAATAAGCGGAGCATCAGGGGCGGGGATAGCCATTCTCCAAAGGTCACTCTCAGCGCCTTCGCGTACTGGAATACCCTTGGAGTGGGCTGTTTGGAGTAATTCTTTAACTGCGGAAGAGGGGCAATCTTTTTGCACTAAAATCAGGCTAACCACTTCATTCTCAAGAGCAGCACGAACTTCATCAACTCCCCGTCGCTGCATGGGTGTGCGAGAGGTGGACTCCTCTTCAGTGCCGCGATTGGTCCGCGTCGCGATTAAATAGGGGTGGACGGTCGGCGCCTTGCTCCAACTGGAGTAGGTGAACCCGTTATGGTAAAAGGTCTCTATCAGCACGTACGTGCAACTTGGACTCGTCCCAAGGACAATCTGCCCTTTGAGTACCGCCGTGACCGCATGGCTCAGTGGCGCCGTCAACCGGTTAACCACCGCGTCGATAAGCCAACAAGATTGGACGCTGCTCGCCGCATGGGCTACAAAGCCAAGCAAGGAATCGTCATCATCCGTACAAGAGTTCGCCGTGGTGGACTCCGTAAGGGAAAAATCAACATGAAGCGTAAGCCAAGGAACATGGGTATCCGCAAGATAACCATGGCCAAGAACACTCAGCGCATTGCAGAAGAGCGTGTTAACCGCCACTTCCCTAATTTGGAAGTTCTCAACTCATACTGGGTTGGAAAGGATGGAAAGCACAAGTTCTTTGAGGTCATTATGGTAGACCCACACCACCCTGCAATCATTGCAGACAAGGACTTGGGTTGGATTTCTCCAGCAAATCACAAGGGTCGTGGTTCGCACAAGGGCCGTGCATACCGTGGAATGACCAGTGCTGGAAAGCGTGGTCGTGGATTGCACAACAAGGGTAAGGGAGCAGAGAAGTTGCGTCCTTCACTCAAGGCTCGTGGCAACATCGGTAAGTGAAGTAGTTCCTTTTTGGAGCGAGCGTTTGCTCTCTTTCTCTTTTGACAACCGTAAGAACAGGTTGTTATTAATCGAGATTCAAACCACTTTCAGCGGCTCAATTGCCGCAGTTTCAGATTTGCTGGAACCGAATACTTCCCAGTAGGATAATTTTCGAGATAATACTCGATATCAGCGATGTTGTTGCTGTCTTTGACAAGATCCCAGGTCTCTTCATCGGCACTCAGAACCTCGTCGTGCTCTGAATGAGAAGGCGGCATAGCCGCAACCGCAGCCTCTGGGGCGGCAGTTGGAGCAGGAGTAAGGGCTTCAATTTCAAGGGATTCTGCACAAACTGGACAGACTTGACTCGCTGAAGGAATATTTTCTGCGCATACTGGACACTGCATGCTATCCTCGACATATCCCATGTCTGTGAAACCGGTTGCTTCGGCGCATACAGGGCAAACATCACATGAGGGTTCGATGACTTCAGCACATACTGGACACTCAATGCCACCCGCAGGAACAGCCTCGCCAAACCCTGTTGCTTCGGCGCATACAGGGCAAACATCAGAGGAGAAATCGATCACTTCGGCACAAACAGGACATTCAATTCCTGCATCATCATTGTCTAATCCTGTTGTTCCATAGAAACTGGTTGCCTCTGCACAAACTGGACAAACCTCACTGGAAGCAGGAATCTGTTCCGCACATACTGGACATTCTAACTGCATTGAATCCCTCATTTTTTCAAGAGTTCAGTTATCGAGCCATTCCATACAGAAGCGGCATTTCTTGGCCGCGGCTCTGATTGTCTCTCCACAAAAAGGGCAGGGCCTGTCATCACTACCACCACCACCACCAGCGACGACCGCCCCCCTGTTCGAGCGGGTTGTGTTATGGTCTACGGCTCCAGCCTTCTCATCGCCAACGTTTGTGACACCACCACTGGTGGGTGCACGACTAGGTGGCCCTCCTCCTGGAAGCGATGGACCGGCTGGGCGAGCAGGCCCCATCTGCGGCTCTGGCTCAGGTTCTGGTTTACTTCTTCCTGGAGGCCCGCGACTCGGCGGCCCACCAGATTGAGGAGGTCCTGAAGTACCCTTTACTTCGCGCTCTGGTCCACTTGGCGCTTCAACACTAACCCGATTTGGGTCATTGGAAAGGTCGACTTTTGCCGCGGGTGCTCTACTTCCATCAGGCTTTGAGCGAGATACTGACTTGAATACGCTCTTCATCTGTGGTGAGATTGGTAATCCTTTCATTCCAGCAGGAATGTAGTCTTCATCATCATCGTCATCGCCATCATCTTCAAGTTGATCTTGCAATGCTTGGGCGCGGCCCCCGAAACCTTCGGTATTCTTTTGGAAATCTTGGGCTCGTTGTTGTTGAGATTCAACGATATTTTTCGCCTCCTGGTAATCATCAACGCTGAAGTATCCAGCAAAGTGGTTATTTTCCTTATGCCACACGATAACAGCATCGGGTCCTTTTTGGGCGATGACTTCTATGGCTCGGTCGATTGGCACATCATTTGGAACTTCAAGTATGTTGGTTAGCATGACATCTGAAACGTCAAGTTTCTTTGGATTTTTACCCGCATCAACTGCCTTGTCAATATCTTCGGCGGTTATCACTCCAGCGATTTTCATCTTCTTTCCCTTTCCATCGTGAAGGATAATCGCAGTTGAGGGTTCATTCCTCAAAATATCGAGGATTTTCTTCATTTTGGTCTTCAGTGGAACCAATTTATGCTCGTCGGTGATGGACATGTCTCCAATCATCGGAATGTCGGCCATGCTTCGCCGTAGTTCTGCTTCATTATGAGTCTTCATGCTACACCGGCTCTTGTGATTTTGTGCTTTTCTTGTGCCAATGTTGATGGAGGGCTACATTCTGAGGTGTTTTGTGGGCGAGAGGCGACTATCTTCGATGAGGGGCCTCGGGGTCTATCTTGCAGATGGCAGAAAGGTCGGTATTGTTCATGATGCGGTCATCAATGAGGAAGACTGGCAATGTTCTCATCTCTTCGTAAAAGATACCTCTCCGGAGTTAGTAGAAGGTGGAATCCACTTGGCAATTCCATGGAAATGGGTGCGTGGAATCAATGATGTTGTGATATTACGCTGGTTCCCGCCAACCCCTATACCAAAGAACCCCTAACCTGTCCGAGGCTTTGGGTGCAGTCATGCTCGAGGTACATGTGCTTGGTGTTTCATCGGCTCGTCCTGCTCATGGCAGGCATGTTTCTGGCTCTGTGGTAGATACACCTACGGGCCAAATCGTAGTTGATTGTGGTGAGGGATTCCAAGAAAGAATGTTAGTCCACAATTCACAGTTGAAGGCTTGTGATATGAAACAACGCCTACGTCACACTCGTCTGCGATTGTTGTTGTTGACTCATGGACATCTCGACCACAGTTGGGGTGTGTTGCCGATGTTGCAGACTATGTCGCTCGATGGGCGCAACAAGCCATTAGTCGTTGCAGGTCCGATTTCTGACATTTCATTTGACGCCCTATTGGAAAATGGTGCAAATGCTATTTTGAATGACCCTGGAATCGCCAAGGTCGATTTGGCTCGCCAGTGGCAACAATGGTGGAGTCTTGGTGCAACAAATTCAGAACTTGGTTATGATATCACTTGGTTTGCGGTTGACTTTTCGAGTGGTGAACGCTGGTTGAAACTCAACCCCGAAAGTGGAGAATGTAGTTTATTGGATAACCCGCCAGTGCTTATGGATGGAGTATTTGTCCACCCGCATGAGACATTACATTCTGTTCCAAGTTGTGGCTGGTCGATCCGACTTGCTGACAAGGCTGGACGCTTTGAAAGAGAAAAAGCATCCGAAATGAATCTTGATTCTGAGCAGAAGCGAAGTCTTGCGGCTGGAGAAAATATAGAAAACAATGGTGAATTATTGAAGGCTGAAGATTTCCGTGGACTTCCAAGAGTTTCCCCTTGTGTTTTGATTAGTGGTGATACGGGAGCAGGTGCTCCATCTTTCTCAAAGATTGAAGTTGGGCCGACTCTGTTAATTCATGAGGCGACTTATACTAGCGAGAGAGCGGATAGAGCTCGCCAATGGTTGCATTCTACCTCCCAAGATGCTGCCAATGCAGCAATGGAAATGTCGGCTAAGCATTTGTTGCTGACTCATTATAGTTCAAGAATTGAAGATACTTCACAATTATTGACAGAGGCTCGAGAGATTCATCCTTCGACCGCTGCTGCTGTAGATGGAGATATTATCAAGATGGATTTGGAAGGTGGCATTTCTCACCTCAGGTATGATGGACGTGGTTGGTCACAACTCCATGATTCATTTTGAATTATCACTTCCAAACAGTCTTTTTTTCCGTCCAAGTAGTTGTCGGATCTGGCCTCTTCTGTGTAGACGCGTGGCGCATGCAGCCGCGTACGCGAGGTGTTTGTTTTAGATGTTAGAAAATTGCTTTTGCACGTGCAAAACAGTCGTGTGTGTTGACCCGCGCGCAGGCGCGCTCGCGAGAGAGGTAAGCGCTATTTCTGTTGAGTGATAGGGCAAATAGCCCAAACTAGGATGGGCCAACTATGGGTTTGCTTCAAATGAAAGCGAGAGTAGCCGCAAATATGCGCAGCCATCTGGCCTTGGCCTTACTGCTCATTTCTTCACTTGTATTGACTGTTTCACCAGTCGAAGCAGGTGGTAGAGATGTAGTTGTTTGTACTGGTGTTTCAACTTCAGGACTGAGCAATTTCCAAGTTGAGGATGGCCAATGCAGAATCTATAATATCGGCATGGTATCAATAAATAGCGTCTTGGAATTTGAAATTACTATTTCAGATGATGCCATCGATTTGATGTTCATGCTCGATAATGTATTCGATGCCTATGCTGGCGGCTATAGTCACCTCCACGCTGTTGAAGACTCTTCGATACTTTCTGCAAATGGCACATATTCATTCCATTGGAGCCCTGATGCGAATGACCAATACGAAGAATTCCGTTTAGTTTTTGATAACCTTGACCACGATAATGATGGTGATATGGGAGATATGGGCGGTTCTACTTCTTCAGTTTCAATTGTGTTAAATGAAGTTCAAAATTCACATTGGACGGCATTCAACGGCTTGAGCGTTTTGAACTCGGGAAGCCACGAGGAGATACTAGGCTCTCAGGAATTAACTTTGGATGCGGGTAGTGAAATTTCCATAACCGCTTGGCCAATGCAAGGGATGCCAGATATTTATCTGATGAATCAATCACATCGAACTAGTTACTTGAACCAAGGAAGCGGAAGTTTCCATATCCCTGGGGCCTCAATGCTTTCACTTTCGCAGCAAACAAATTTGCTGTGGACCGTGACTCAAGAATACGATGGCCAACCATTATTCCTGATGGTCGATAATGAGGGTACTCCAATTGGAGGGGGAGATGGTTCTTCTGAATCAAGAGTTTCGATAAAGGTTGAAATTAATCCTATCGTGGACCCGATGATAGTTGATGACTTAGATGGAAATGCTGCTGTGCTGGGGCAATCAGTGGAGTTTGATGCTACATCTACTGCTAATCGGCAAGGTCAGATTCAAATTTTGGAATGGGATTTAGATTTAGATAAGGATACCGATAATGATGGGAATACCGACAATGATGTCGATGATTCGGGCTGGAAAGTTAGCACTTCATGGAATACCCCAGGTAGTCATCGCGTATTGTTGACAGTAACAACTCCAACCGGAGCAAAGGCACAGACTAGTCATCAGATTAGTGTTGTTGATGTAGTCAATCCATCAGTTTTAATAATGCATAATACCGGT
>Ga0066376_10000889_pt1 | contig 28712 bp, 24 predicted proteins | sample Knorr_S15_td_Bot_FD_77009 | JGI IMG/M metagenome (GOLD analysis project Ga0066376, IMG submission 77009) | Marine microbial communities from Southern Atlantic Ocean transect - Knorr_S15_td_Bottom_ad_5009_LV_A | ecosystem: Environmental > Aquatic > Marine > Oceanic | place: Southern Atlantic... | reverse complement strand
CTCCATCGAGCAGAAGACGACCTCGAAGAACCCGCGCTCGACGGTCGGCACGGTGACCGAGATCTACGATTACATGCGACTGCTGTTCGCCCGGGTCGGGGTGCCCTATTCGCCGGCCACCGGCCTGCCCATCGAGAGCCAGACGGTGAGCCAGATGGTCGACCGCATCCTGGCCATGGCCGCCGACACCCGGCTGTATCTGCTGGCTCCGGTGGTGCGCGGCCGCAAGGGCGAATACCGCAAGGAGCTGGCGGCGCTGCTCAAGCGCGGCTTCCAGCGGGTCAAGATCGACGGCGAAATCTACCCCATCGACGAGGCCCCGGCCCTGGACAAGAAGCGCAAGCACGACATCGCCGTGGTGGTCGACCGCATCATCGTCCGCGACGGCCTCGGCAACCGGCTCGCCGACAGCCTCGAGACCGCCCTGCAACTGGCCGACGGCATCGTCCAGGCCGAGGACGCGGACAGCGGCGAGATCACCACCTTCTCGGCCAAGTTCGCCTGTCCGGTGTCGGGCTTTACCATCGAGGAGATCGAGCCCCGGCTGTTCTCCTTCAACAACCCCTACGGCGCCTGCCCGACCTGCGACGGCCTGGGCAGCCGGATGTACATGGCCGCCGAGCTGATCGTCCCCGACGAGATGAAATCCTTGCGCGAGGGCGCCGTCGCGCCCTGGGCGAACTCGACCTCGCCCTATTACGCCCAGACCCTGGACAGCCTGGCGCGCCATCTCAAGGTCAGCGTGACCACCGCCTGGGTCGACCTCGACGAGGCGGTGCGCGCAACCATCCTCTACGGCTCGGGCGATACGCCGATCACCATGCGGTTCGACGACGGCCAGCGTAAATACTCGACCAAGAAGCCCTTCGAGGGGGTGATTCCCAACATGGAGCGGCGCTACCGCGAGACCGACTCGGCCTGGATCCGCGAGGAGCTGGCGCGCTATCACGACGCGGCGCCCTGCGACGACTGCTCGGGCTTCCGCCTCAAGCCCGAGGCGCGGGCGGTCAAGATCGACAACCGCCACATCGGCGAGGTCTCCCGCATGTCGATCGCCCAGGCGGCGGTCTGGTTCGCCGCGGTCGCCGACACCCTGAGCCCGCAGCAGCGCGAGATCGCCCAGCGCATACTCAAGGAGATCAACGAGCGCCTCGGCTTCCTGGTCAACGTCGGCTTGGAGTATCTCACCCTGTCGCGCAATTCCGGCACCCTGTCGGGCGGCGAGAGCCAGCGCATCCGCCTCGCCTCGCAAATCGGCTCGGGGCTCACCGGGGTGCTCTATGTGCTCGACGAGCCCTCCATCGGCCTCCACCAGCGCGACAACAACCGCCTGCTGGAGACCCTCAAGCGGCTGCGCGATCTGGGCAATTCGGTGATCGTCGTCGAGCATGACGAGGAGGCCATCCGCACCGCCGACCACGTCATCGACATGGGCCCCGGGGCCGGCGAGAAGGGCGGCTACGTGGTCGCCGAGGGCAAGCCCGAAGACATCATGGCGGCCCCCGACAGCCTGACCGGCCAGTATCTCACCGGGGCGCGGAGCATCCCGGTCCCCAAGCGGCGCGACCGGCCCGCCGGGGGCCACCGGCTGACCATCCACGGGGCGCGCACCCACAACCTGCAAAACGTCACCGCGACCATTCCCCTGGGCCGCTTCACCTGCGTCACCGGGGTCTCGGGCAGCGGCAAGTCGAGCCTCATCGTCGAGACCCTGTACCGGGCCCTGGCCAAGCGGCTGATGCGGGCGCACAGCCATCCCGGCCCGCACGACCGCATCGACGGCGTCGAATTCCTCGACAAGGTGATCGACATCGACCAGTCGCCGATCGGCCGCACGCCGCGCTCCAACCCGGCGACCTATATCGGGGCCTTCACGCCGATCCGCGACTGGTTCGCCGGCCTGCCCGAATCGAGATCGCGCGGCTACAAACCGGGGCGCTTCTCGTTCAACGTCAAGGGCGGCCGCTGCGAGGCCTGCCAGGGCGACGGGCTGATCAAGATCGAAATGCATTTCCTGCCCGACATCTATGTGCGCTGCGATGTCTGCGCGGGCAGCCGCTACAACCGCGAGACCCTGGAAGTGTTGTTCAAGGGAAAATCGATCGCCGATATCCTCCAGATGACGGTCGATGACGGGGTCGCCTTCTTCAAGGCGGTGCCGGGCATTCGCGACAAGTTCACCACCCTGCAGCGGGTCGGGCTCGGCTATATCAGGATCGGCCAGTCCGCGACGACGCTCTCGGGCGGCGAGGCCCAGCGCGTCAAGCTGTCGAAGGAGCTGTCGAAACGCGCCACCGGGCGGACCTTCTATATCCTCGACGAGCCGACCACCGGTCTTCATTTCCACGACGTGCGCAAGCTTCTCGAAGTGCTGCACGCCCTGGTCGATGCCGGCAACACGGTAGTGGTGATCGAACATAACATCGATGTCATCAAGACCGCCGACTGGATCGTCGATCTCGGGCCCGGCGGCGGCGATGCCGGCGGCAACATCGTCATCGAAGGCACGCCCGAGGAAGTTGCCGACCACGCGGACAGCTTCACCGGCCAATACCTCGCCGGCTATCTGGGCCGCGAGAAGGCGCGGCGTAGCGCTTAAGCGCGGCGCTGTTATCAAGAGAGTGCGTTCAAGCGCCACGCAGGCTTACCGCCGCGCCAGGGCGGCGGGCGGCTGATTCTTAAGCAGTTAGCGTTCAAGCGCCACGCGGGCTTACCGCCGCGACAGGGCGGCGGGCGGCTGCGCCGCTGATGAGCCCACCATGAGGCGCCGTGGCCGTCGCCGATGAGTCCACTATGAGGCGCTGTAGCATTTTCTGAACGATTTATTCGGTCGGAGAAGCAAGCGAGCGACCGCGAGCCGCCAACCGTTCGGCGAGAGCCTGCGTGGCGCTTGAACGCAGGGAGCCTCTTAGCGACCGCATTAATAAACCAGCATTCCGCGACCGAACAATTTCGGTCGGGGAAGCAAGCGAGCAAGGCGAGCCGCCGACCGGATCGCGCGTGAGCCTGGGTGGCGCGTCGCCAGAGGCGACCACTAAAAGCTCGCGCAGGGAGCCTCTTAGCGACCGTAAAAAACCATAAAAAAAGCTAATCGCGTTTTTTTATGGCGATGCTGTCGAGTTGGGACTGCATGGCGTCGAGCTTCGCCTTGAGGTCGGCGATCGCATCGTCGGATTCCGCCGACGCCGCGTCCGTGCCGGGCTTCGCGCCGCCGCTGTTCTTCTTCGGCGCAGCCGTGGCGAAGGGGGTGAACATCTCCATGGCGTTCTGGAACAGCTTCATGTTGGCCTGGCCCATTTCCTCGATCTGCTTGAGGGGCGACGTCGCGCTCATGGAACCGCTCATGCGCTCGCGCATCTGCTGCCGATTGCGCGTGAAGGTCTCCATGCTGAGCTCCAGGTATCGCGGCACCATGCCGCCCAGGCTGTCGCCGTAATAGCCGATCAGCTGGCGCAGGAAGCCGATGGGCAACAGGCTGTCGCCCTTGCCTTCCTCCTCGACGATGATCTGGGTCAGCACCGAGCGCGTGATATCGTCGCCGCTCTTGGCGTCGTAGACCACGAAATCGACGCCTTCCTTGACCATCTGGGCGAGGTTGTCGAGGGTCACATAGCTGCTGGCGGCGGTGTTGTAGAGCCGCCGATTGGCGTATTTCTTGATCGTGACGGGCTCAATCCCGGAGACCGGCTTGTCGGACATTGGCGGCTATCGAACTCACAAAAGCGACGCGTTTGCGCCTGCGAACAAGCGACACCCTACAATAGCTCGTGTTGCACCGCAAACAGGGATCAGGGATCGGGGATCAGGAATCAGAATTCCCACTTACTTGATCCCTGATCCCTGATCCCTGATACACTGACCGCCATGTCCGATGACGCTCCCGACGCCGGGGCCCTGGCCAAGCGGTTCCTCGATTTGTGGCAGGATCAGGTCGCCGCGTCGGTGGCCGACCCGGCGATGGCCGAATGGCTGGCCCGGTTCCTCGCCGCGCCGGGCGGTCCGGGCGTCACGCCGACCATGGGAGTATCGAAAAATGAAAAAGCGGGTTTCGCCAGCGACCCGGGCGGCTTCGCCGATATCTTCGCCGCCATGGCGGCTGGGGCCGCGCCCGCTGCCGCTTCACCTGGCCCGGGCGATGACCGTCTGGACGAGCTCTCTCGCCGCCTTGTCGAGTGCGAAAGACGGCTCGCTGCCCTGGAGTCCGGCGCTGGCCGGGCGGGCGGCAAGCCTCGCCGCCGACCTCGCAAGCCTGGCCCCTGAAAGCTTGAGCGATGCCATGGCCCGGGAAGGCCGGCGGCGGCTCGACGCCACCCTCGCCGGCATCGAGATCTATCGCCACCACCCTTACCGGCGTGGGCTTCGCGACCCCAAGGTGATCTGGCGCGGCGGCGGCTCGAGGCTGCTCGATTACGGCGCCCGGCGGCGCCACCGCGCGAGCGCGCCGGTGGTCCTGTTCGTGCCCTCCCTGGTCAACCGCTGCTACATTCTCGATCTGTCGCGCCGCCGCAGCCTGATGCGCTATCTCGCCGGTCACGGCATCCGCCCCCTGCTCATGGACTGGGGCCGTCCCGGCGCCGACGAGCGCGCCTTCGACCTCACCGATTACACCGCCGGGCGCCTGGAGGCGGCCCTCGACGCGGCCACCGAAATCCGCGGCGGGGCGGTCACGGTGGCGGGTTATTGCATGGGCGGACTGTTGGCCCTGGCCCTCGCCCAGCGCCGCCCCAGCCAGGTCCGCGCCCTGGCGCTGCTGGCCACGCCCTGGGACTTTCACGCCACGGAAAACCACGCCCCCGACCCCCACGCCCGCCTGCTCGGCGCCCTGGCGGCGCCCCTCGACGGGCTGTTGGCGGCCCTCGGCGAGCTGCCGATCGATGCCCTGCAGGCGTTGTTCACCTGGTCCGATCCGACCATGGTGGCGAATAAATTCCGCGCCCTGGCGGGCCGCGACCCGGCCGGCCCGGAGGCCGAGGATTTCGTCGCCCTCGAGGACTGGCTCAACGACGGGGTGGCGCTGACCGCAAGCGTCGCCCGCGAATGCCTGATCGGCTGGTACGGCGAGAACCGGCCGGCGCGTGGCCAATGGCGCATCGCCGGCCAGACGGTGCGGCCCGAAAGCCTTGATTTGCCCGGCCTGCTCGCCATCCCGCGCCGCGACCGCATCGTGCCTCCGGCCTCGGCCCTGGCTCTCGCCGAGGCCATGCCCGACGCCGTCCGGTTGACGCCGCCGGCGGGCCATATTGGCATGGTCATCGGCCGCTCGGCGCGCGAGGGTCTGTGGAAACCGCTTGAGTCGTGGTTGAAATCCGTATGAATCTTGTTGCGGCGCAGCATGATTACACTACATTGCAACCTCAAACACTTCATTCAGGATAGATAGAGAGATCGCCATGACCGAGCCGAGCAATCCCGTCGTCATCGCCAGCATCACGCGCACCCCTGTCGGCAGCTTCAATGGCGGGCTGAGCAGTGTCGCGGCGCACGACCTGGGCAGCATCGCCATCGCCGAGGCGTTGTCCCGCGCGGGGGTTCCGGCGGGCGATGTCTCGGAAGTCATCATGGGTCAGATCCTGACCGCCGGCCAGGGCCAGAACCCGGCGCGCCAGGCGGCGATCGGCGCCGGCATTCCCGTCGAGGCGCCGGCCTGGGGGATCAACCAGCTTTGCGGCTCCGGCCTGCGCGCGGTGGCGCTCGGCCATCAGGCCATCGCCACTGGCGACTCGGCCATCGTCGTCGCCGGCGGCCAGGAAAACATGAGCCAGGCGCCCCATAGCCTGCATTTGCGCAACGGCACCAAATTGGGTCCGGCGGCGATGCGCGACACCATGATCGTCGACGGCCTGTGGGACGCCTTCAACGATTACCACATGGGAACCACCGCCGAGAACGTCGCCGAACGCTGGCAGATCACCCGCGAGGATCAGGACCGCTTCTCCGCCGCCTCCCAGGCCAAGGCGGAAGCCGCCCGCCAGGCCGGCCGCTTCGAGGATGAAACCGTCGCGGTCACGGTCAAGACGCGCCGCGGCGAGATGGTGGTCGAGCGGGACGAATATCCCCGTCCCGAGACCAGCTTCGAGAGCCTGTCCGCCCTGCGTCCCGCCTTCGCCAAGGACGGCACGGTGACCGCCGGCAACGCCAGCGGCATCAACGACGGCGCCGCCGCGGCGGTGCTGATGAGAGCCGCCGAGGCCGAGCGCCGCAACATCGAGCCCTTGGCGCGCATCGTCTCCTGGGCCCAGGCCGGCGTCGATCCGGCGATCATGGGCACGGGGCCGATCCCGGCGAGCCGCGCCGCCCTGGAGAAGGCCGGCTGGAAGATCGACGATCTCGATCTGATCGAGGCCAACGAGGCCTTCGCCGCCCAGGCCTGCGCGGTCAACAAGGAACTCGGCTGGGATACGGAGCGGGTCAATGTCAACGGCGGCGCCATCGCCCTCGGCCATCCCATCGGCGCCTCGGGGGCGCGCGTGCTGGCCACCCTGCTCTACGAAATGGGCCGCCGCGACGCGAAGAAGGGCTTGGCGACCCTGTGCATCGGCGGCGGCATGGGCATCGCCCTCTGCGTCGAGCGCGACTGAACCGGATCTAGGGGGGTATGATCATGAGTCGCGTGGCATTGGTTACCGGCGGCACCAGGGGAATCGGCGCCGCGATTTCCATAGCGCTTGGCCAGGCGGGCTATCGCGTCGCCGCCACTTACGCCGGCAACGACGCGGCGGCGGACGCCTTCAAGGCGGAACACGGCATCCCCGTTTTTAAGTGGGACGTCGGCGATTTCGACGCCTGCGCGCAAGGCATTGCCGCCGTGGCGCGCGACATCGGCCCCATCGAGGTGCTGGTCAACAACGCCGGCAGCACCCGCGACGGCATGCTCCATAGAATGACCCCGGAGAACTGGCGGGCGGTGATCACCACCAACCTGGATTCCCTGTTCAACACCAGCCGGGCGGTCATCGAGGCGATGCGCGAGGCCGGCTTCGGGCGGATCATCAACATCGGCTCGATCAACGGCCAGAAGGGCCAGATGGGCCAGTCCAATTATGCCGCCGCCAAGGCCGGCCTGAGCGGTTTCACCAAGGCCCTGGCCCTGGAGAACGCCGTCAAGGGGATCACGGTCAACGCCATCGCGCCGGGCTATATCGCCACCGAGATGGTGCGCGCGGTCCCCGAGGAAGTGCTCAAGGCCAAGATTCTTCCCCTTATCCCGGTCGGCAGGCTCGGCGAGCCCGACGAGGTCGCCCGCTGCGTGGTCTTCCTCGCCGCCGATGAGGCCGGATTCATCACCGGCTCCACCCTGACCGTCAACGGCGGCCAGTATTTGACGTGACGGCCCGTGCCCCCGCGGTAGCCGGGCGCATCGCCCGATGGGAGCCATGGCGGGGGCCGGTCGATTGATCCCGCGCGGCCCGTGACGGTGGTCACTTGAATCAGCGCTTTGAGTAGCGGTATTATGCGTAACCATTTATTTGTATTTATTAAGACATACTCGCGCGCCTCTATTGGCGTGGCGTGACAGCGGCAGCGGCTGACGAAAGGTTTTTCATATGTCCGTGTTTTCCTCCTTCCGGCTTCTCAAGGCCTCGCGCGCTTTCGCGCTTGCCGCGGTTATCGCGGTTGGTTTCTCGGGCGTCGCGGTCGCCGCCGAGCATGAAGTTGAGGATCCGCTCACCCGTGAGGAGCTGTTGGCGGCGGCGCTCGCCGGCGATCCCGCGGCGCGGTCCGCGCTGGTGGCGTTGTTTGGCGATCTGACCGGCGACAGCCAGGCTATCGCGGACCTGGCGATCGAATTGATCGGCTCCCTCGAGGGCGATCCGGTGGCGATAACCGACGCCGCCATCCTGGTCGCCGATGTCGCTTCCGATACGCTGAGCACCCAGCCCATCGTCCGGGTGGCGATCGATGATGATTTCAAACTGCCGCCCGGCGCCATCGGATGGGATCTCGGGTCGCCCGATTCCCCGGTCTTCCCGGGCTTCAACAAATTGACCCAGGGCTCCAAGGGCATCGTCGTCGGGGCTACCGGCGGGGTGCAGCGTCCCGGCGGTAAAGGACTCCTGTCCGACGGGCTGATCGGTATCAGGAGGATCGTTCTCGATGTCGATGTGCCCGACGGCACCTATCGGCTGATCCTCATGACCGACGACCAGGGCAACCAGTTTTTCGTCAACCCCCTGGGCCAGGCGATCACCGTCAACGGCGTGCGCACGATCATGAATTCCGCCGCGCCCGACAGCTGGTCCTCCAACGGCCTGCTCGGCGGCACGGGCGATCCCTCCGAGTCCAGCGGTTTCGGCGGCACCGGCACCGGCGGCGCCACGGTGATCTACGTCCAGGTGGTGAACGGAAGGCTGGTGATCGAATTCGAAGCGGCGGAAAATTCTGAAATCCTGCTCACCGGGTTCGTCCTCGAACCGGCCGAGGGGCCGAGCGTGCTGTTCTCGCCCGAGGACAGCTTCACCGACGACAACGAGATTCTGTTTGCCGAGGCGCTCATCGCCGACGCCATCGGCGAGACTCTCGAGGAAATCGCCGCCGCCGCCGGCCCAGGGGCCGAGAACCCGAATGACCCCGATTTGGTCGACGAGCTGACCGATCTGCCGGACGCCGTGAGCCCGAGTTAATACCAAGAACCCATCACGACTTGCCGCTGACACCGGCGTCCGCGAAGGTCGCCATGCCGTTATGAGTCTGGACCGCGGCGCGTAGCAGCCCCGCCGCGAGCGCCGCGCCGGTGCCCTCGCCGAGACGCATGGCGAGGTCGAGCAGCGGCTTCTTATTCAATTCATCGGCCAGCCGGCGGTGGCCGGGCTCGACCGAAAGATGGGCCAGTTGGCAGTGGTCGAGACCGTGGTCATGGGCGGCCGCCAGCACCGCGGCGGCGGCGCTGCAGACATAGCCGTCGAGCAGCACCGGCACGCGGTTGAGCCGCGCCGCAAGCACCGCCCCGGCGATCGCCGCGAGCTCTCGTCCGCCGACCCGGCGCAACGCCTCCCACGGATCGGCAAGCGCCGCGCCATGGGTCGCCATGGCCGCCTCGACCGCCGCCCTCTTGCGCGCCATGCCGGCGTCGTCGACCCCGGTTCCCGCACCCACCCAATCCGCCGCCGGTCCGCCGAACAGGGCGCAGGCGAGCGCCGCCGCGCTGGTCGTGTTGGCGATTCCCATCTCGCCGAGACAGAGCACATCGATGCCCTGCTCAACCACCGCCATGCCGGCGGCGATGGCCGCGACACAGGACGCCTCGTCCATGGCGGGCGCGGCGGTGAAATCCTCGGTCGGCTCATCCAGGGCCAGGGGAATCACCTCGAGCCGCGCCCCGACCACAGCACAGATCTGATTGATGGCGGCGCCCCCAGCCTCGAAATTGGCCACCATCTGTTCGGTGACGGAAGCCGGAAAGGCCGAGACGCCTCGGTCGGCGACGCCGTGATTGCCGGCGAACACACAGACCACGATCGTGTCGGCGCGCGGCGGATGAGCGCCCTGCCAGGCCGCCGTCCAGGCGCTGAGCTCCTCGAGCCGCCCGAGCGCCCCGGCCGGCTTGGTGAGGTTTGCCTCGCGCGCGGCGGCTTCGGCGGCGGCCGCCTCGCAGGCGCCGGGCAGCGCCGCCACGAGGCGGCGAACATCGTCGAGGCTAGTGACAATCGGTTGTTTTTGCATGATGATCCCTGGATTAATTTTCGTGAATGCTGTTTATCGACAGATCGTCATGCGGTCAAAACCATAAACAGGAAATATCACTTTTGTCCGATACAGATACGTCGCGCCCCTGGCCGGGATCGTCCCGCGAATGGGGCGATGATTTACGCCTCGCCGCCGGGTTTCTGACCCGTCTCGCGCCGCCGCCCGGCGACGGGGCCACCCGGCCCCTGGCCGAAGCGGCGCGGGTGTTCCCGCTGATCGGTCTCGGCCTGGGCCTCGGCGCGGGCCTGGTCTACGGCCTCGCCATGGTGTTGGGATTGCCCCCGGCGCTGGCCGCCGTGGCGGCCCTGGCGGCGCTGATCGCCACCACCGGCGCGCTCCACGAGGACGGCCTGGCCGACAGCGCCGACGGCCTCGGCGGCGGCGCGACACGCAGCGCCAAGCTCGCCATCATGCGCGATCACTATATCGGCGCCTACGGCGTCATCGCCCTCACCCTCGGCCTGATCGGCCGGGTGGCGGCGCTTGCCGCCCTGGCCGAGCCCGGCCTGGTGCTGGCCGCCCTGGTCACCGCGGCGGCCGGCTCGCGGGCGGCGATTCCCGTGGTCATGCTGCTCCTGCCCCGCGCGCGCAGCGACGGCCTCGGGGTCCGCGCCGGCACGCCGGGACAGCGTGATGTGGCGGTCGGCGTCGGCCTCGCCCTGGTCATCGCCGTTCCGGCGATAGGCTTCACCGCCGCCCTCGCCGCCCTGATCGTCGCCGCCTGCGCGGCGCTCGCAGTCGCCAGCCTTGCCCGCCGCCAGATCGGCGGCTATACAGGCGACATCCTCGGCGCGGTCCAGCAGGCCGCCGAAATCGCCATTTTGTTCACCCTCGTAGCCTTATGACAAATTCTCCGACGACACGCTGGTGGTGGGTGCGCCACGCTCCAGCAATCCGCCGTGGCGGGGCCATTTACGGCAACAGCGAAGTGCCTTGCGACACCTCCGATGGGCAAAGTTTCCGCGGCCTGGCGGCCCGCCTTCCGACCGACGCCCAGTGGGTCACCAGCCATCTCGGGCGGGCCAAGGAGACCGCGGAAGCGATTTTCGCGGGCGGCGCCGCGCCGTCCACGCCGCTCGTCGAGGAGGGTCTGGGCGAACAGAATTTCGGCGACTGGCAGGGCCGCACCTATGACGAGCTGGAGCGCGAAAACACCCCGGCCTACCACAAGTTCTGGCTCGCCCCGGCGCGCCTGGTCCCCCCCGGCGGCGAGAGCTTCACCGATGTCATGGTGCGGGTCGGCGAGGTCATCAAGAAGCTGACCGAGGCCCATGGCGGGCGCGATATCGTCGCCGTCGCCCATGGCGGATCGATTCGCGCGGCCCTCGCCGTGGCCATGGGCGTCGAGGCCAATGCCGACGCCAGCCTGTGCTTTTCCATCGACAATCTGTCGATCACCCGCATCGATCACATCCCCGGCCCCGGGGCCGGCGGAAATTGGAAAATCGTCTCGGTCAACCAATCTCCGACATAGCGCGCCGGCCGATCTTGGTATAGGCTGCCGGCCGGTATCGAGAAGAGGGAAGCCGGTGAAACCCGTCCCAAGACGGGTCATTCCGGCGCTGCCCCCGCAACTGTAAGCGGCGAGGCCCCGGCACAGGCCACTGATGTTCCGTTTGGAATGTTGGGAAGGCGCGGGAGCCGCTATCGCCCAAGCCAGGAGACCTCCTCGAAACCGCGTGTCTCTAATTCCTCGGCGGGAGGACAAGGACCTGTCATGGCCGTTGCTTCATCGAACGATAATTTCCGCGTGACGCTGATTCTGGGCGGTGCGCGCTCGGGTAAGAGCGCCCATGGCGAAGCCCTCGCCGAGCGCCGTTCCGGCGCCCTGGTCTACATGGCGACGGCCGAGGCCGGCGACCATGAAATGGCGGCCCGCATCGCCGCCCACCGTTCGCGCCGGGGAGCCCGCTGGACGACTGTCGAGGAACCCCTGGAACTGACTCGCGAACTCGGCCGCGCGGCCACCCCGGAGGGCGCGGTGCTGGTCGATTGCCTGACCCTGTGGCTGGCCAACCTGATTGCCGCGGGGCGCGACGCAGACGCCGAGGGCGACGCCCTTGCCGCCACCCTGGCGAGCCTCCCCGGAGCGGCCATTCTGGTGTCCAACGAGGTCGGCCTGGGCATCGTCCCCGACAACCGCGCCGCCCGCGCCTTCCGCGATCACGCCGGGCGGCTCCACCAACGGATCGCCGCGGCGGCGGACCGCGTATTATTCATGGCGGCCGGGCTGCCGCTGATTTTGAAAGGGTAAGCACCGCGATGGATGAAATGACCAGCCGGACGAGCGGAAAAATTCCGGCGACGGTGATCACCGGCTTTCTCGGCGCCGGCAAGACCAGCCTGATGCGCCATGTGCTAGAGACCGCCAACGACCGGCGGCTGGGGCTGATCATCAATGAGTTCGGCGACGTCGGCATGGACCGCGATATCCTCGCCGCCTGCGGCATCGAGGGCTGCGGCGAGGACGATATCATCGAACTCGCCAACGGCTGCATCTGCTGCACCGTCGCCGATGATTTCCTGCCCGCCATGGAAGCCCTGCTGGATCGCCCGCTCCCGCCGGAGCATATCGTCATCGAGACCTCCGGCCTGGCCCTGCCCAAGCCCCTGATAAGCGCCTTCAACTGGCCCGACATCCGCACCCGGGTGACGGTCGACGGGGTGATCACGGTGATCGACGCCGAGGCGTTCGCCGCCGGCCGTTTCGCCCATGATCCCCAGGCGGTCGCGGCGCAGCGCGCCGCCGACCCCATGCTCGACCATGACAGCCCGCTCGAGGAGGTCTTCGAGGACCAGTTGTTCTGCGCCGATCTGGTGGTGCTGAACAAGACCGACCTGCTCGACGACGCCACCCTGGCGCGGGTGCGGGGCGAAATCGCCGGCCGGCTCAAGCCCGGCGTCAAGATAGTGTCGGCCAGCCATGCCCGGATCGACGCCGCCGTGCTGCTCGGCCTCGGGGCGGGGGCCGAGGACGATCTCGATGCCCGACCGTCCCATCACGACGGCCTCGACGGCGACCACGACCATGACGATTTCGAGAGCTTCACCCTGAGCCTCGATCCGGTGATCGATCCGCAAGCCCTGAGAGGCCGCATCGAGGCGGTGATCGCGGCCCATGGCATCCTGCGCATCAAGGGTATCGTCGAGGTCGCGGGCAAGGATATGCGCCACGTCATCCAGGCGGTGGGGGCGCGGGTGCAGGGCTATTACGACCGGCCCTGGCGCCATGGCGAGCCCCGCCTGAGCCGCCTGGTGGTGATCGGCGAGAAGGGCCTCGACCGCGCCGCCGTCGCCGCCGTCCTGGGGGCCTAGACCATGGCGCAGGTCAAGATTTATGCGTCTTGTGCTCATATTGATGCGAACAGGAAGCGAATTTCTGATCTCATCCACCAGGTGTTGGTGGCGAGCGTCGGCCTGCCCGAGGACAAGCGGTTTCATCGTTTCATACCCCTGGCGTCCGAAAACTTCATCTACCCGGCCGGGCGAAGTGCTGCGTACACGATCATCGAGATCAGCATGTTCGAGGGACGCTCGCCCGAGGCCAAGAAGGATTTGCTGAACGGCCTGATGCGCGGATTCGTCGAGGATCTCGCCATGGCGGCGGAGGATGTGGAAATCACCATTTTCGAGACACCGCGCGCCAACTGGGGCATTCGCGGGCAGATCGCGGCTGACCTCGTCCTCGACTACAAGGTAGAGGTCTAGATGCATCTGCTGGCCGCCCAGCCCGGCGCCGTCGACCATGGCGAGCAGGCCGTCGATCTCGGCCAGACTCCGGGCGACATTGTTTTTCTATCCGCGGCGGATACGGAACTCGCCTGCCTCGCCGCGGCGCAAGGCAGGGCCGGCGACGGCGCGCCCAGCCTGCGCCTCGCCAATCTCATGCATCTCGGCCATCCCCTGTCGGTCGACGGCTATGTGGACGACATCATCCGTCATGCCCGCCTGGTGGTGGTGCGGCTGCTCGGCGGGGCGGGCTATTGGGCTTACGGGGTGGAGCGGCTGGTCGCCGCGGCGCGGTCCGGCGGCATCCCGCTGGCCCTGCTGCCGGGCGACGATCAGCCCGACGCCGAGCTCGACCAGCTCTCCCTGATGGCGCGCGGCGAGGCCCATCGCCTGTGGCAATACTGCGTCCATGGCGGCATCGACAACGCGGTCAATTTCCTGAGCTATGCGGCCGGCCTGATCGGCCTTGAGCGGCCCTGGCGCGAGCCCGCGCCCCTGGTTCGCGCCGGGATCTACTGGCCCGCAATGGCCGCCCCCGGCCTCGATGATCTGCGCGAGCTGTGGAAGGGCGGCGCCCCCGTCGCCCCCATCGTCTTCTACCGCGCCCTCATGCAGGCGGCCAACACGGCGCCCATCGACGCCCTGATCGAGGCCCTCGCCGCACAGGGCCTCAATCCCCTGCCGATCCATGTGACCAGCCTCAAGGACCCGGTCTCGGCCGCCCTGATCGCCGAATTGCTGGCCCAGGCGCCGCCCTCGGTGGTGCTGAATGCGACCGGTTTCGCCGTCGCCGCGCCGGGCGGCGAGGCGGTGCGGACGCCGTTCCACGAGGCCGATTGCCCGGTGCTCCAGGTGGTCTTCTCCGGCGGCGGCCAGGCCGCCTGGCGCGACGAGATGCGCGGGCTGGGGCCGCGCGATATCGCCATGAACGTGGCCCTGCCCGAGGTCGACGGCCGGATTCTCGCCCGCGCCGTGTCGTTCAAGGCCGCCGCCCGCTACGACGCCGCCACCCAATGCGACGTGGTGGCCTATGAGCCGGTCGCCGACCGCATCGACTTCACCGCGGCGCTGGCGGCGAGTTGGGCGCGCCTGCGCCACACCCCGGCCGGTGAGCGGCGCGTCGCCCTGGTGCTCGCCAACTACCCCAACCGGGACGGGCGCATCGGCAACGGCGTCGGCCTGGACACCCCGGCGGGAACCGTCGTTCTGTTGCGCGCCCTGGCCGAGGCGGGGTATCGCACGGGCGCGCTGCCCGAGGACGGGGCGGCGCTGATCGCCCGTATCCAGGCGGGACCGACCAACCATCAGCCGAAGCGCGGCGGCGGTGAATTCCTCGGCCTCGCCGATTATGAGATTTTCTTCGCCGGCCTGCCCGAAGCGGCTCGCAACAAGATCATCGACCGCTGGGGAGCGCCCCAGGCCGATCCCTTCTTTCTGGCCTGCCCGACCGGCGGCGGCGGCGGCTTCGCCATCCCGGCCTTCCGCCTGGGCAACATCGCCATCGGGTTGCAGCCGGCGCGGGGCTACAACATCGACCCCACCGAGTCTTATCACGATCCCGATCTGGCGCCGCCGCACGGCTACCTCGCCTTCTATGTCTGGCTGCGCGAGACCTTCGGCGCCCAGGTGGTCACCCATATGGGCAAGCACGGCAATCTGGAATGGCTGCCCGGCAAGGCCCTGGCCCTGTCGGCGGATTGTTTCCCCGAGATCGCCCTCGGTCCGCTGCCCCATCTCTACCCCTTCATCGTCAACGACCCCGGCGAGGGAACCCAGGCCAAGCGCCGCGCCGGAGCGGTGATCGTCGATCACCTGACCCCGCCGATGACCCGCGCCGAGAGCTATGGGCCGCTCGCCGATCTCGAGCAGCTGGTCGATGAATATTACCAGGCCAGCGGCGTCGATCCGCGCCGGCTCAAGCTGCTGCGCCGCCAGATCGTCGAGCTCAGCCAGGGCATCGGGCTGGATAAGGACTGCGGCGTCGCGCCGGCGGACGGCGAGGACGAGGCCCTGGTCAAGCTTGACCGCTATCTCTGCGAGCTCAAGGAAATGCAGATCCGCGACGGCCTCCATGTGTTCGGGGAATCGCCTACGGGAAGCCTGCTCACCGACCTGCTGGTCGCCCTGGCGCGGGTACCGCGCGGCGCACGAGAGCCCGCGGATGCCTCCCTGCAACGGGCGCTCGCCGATGACTTGTGTCTCGGTTTCGACCCGTTGGATTGCGACATGGCGGCGCCCTGGACCGGGCCGCGCCCGGATGCCCTGGCCGCCGGCGGTGATTGGCGAACCCATGGCGACACGGTCGAGCGTATCGAGGGGCTGGCCACCGCCCTGGTCCGTGGCGACGCAGCCATCGACCCGGCCTGGAGCGCCACGGCGGCGGTGCTGGATTGCGTCGAGAACCGCATGCGCCCGGCGGTGGAGATCAGCGGCCAGGCCGAGATCGTCGCCATGCTCACCGGCCTCGACGGGCGCTTCGTGGCGCCCGGCCCGTCCGGCGCGCCGACCCGCGGGCGCCTCGACGTGCTGCCCACCGGGCGCAACTTCTACTCGGTCGACAGCCGCGCCCTGCCGACCCCGGCGGCCTGGCTGCTCGGCTGGAAGTCGGCCGGCCTGCTGGTCGAGCGCCATATGCAGGACCATGGCGAATGGCCCAAGACCATGGGCTTGAGCGCCTGGGGCACCGCCACCATGCGCACCGGCGGCGACGACATCGCCCAGGCCCTGGCCCTCATGGGGGCGCGCCCGACCTGGGATACGGCGTCGCGGCGGGTGACCGGCTTCGAGGTGCTGCCGGTCTCCCTGCTGGACCGACCCAGGGTCGATGTCATGCTCAGGGTGTCGGGCTTCTTCCGCGACGCCTTTCCGGGGCTCATCGACCTGGTGGATTCCGCGGCCCGCGCCATCGCCGCCCTCGATGAGCCCGCCGCCGACAATCCCCTGGCGGAGCGGGTCGCCGAGGATTGCGCCGCATTGATCGCCCAGGGCATGGATGCCGAGGACGCCGCGCGGCGCGCCGGCTATCGCGTGTTCGGCTCCAAGCCGGGGGCCTATGGGGCCGGGCTCCAGGCCCTGATCGACGAGCGCGGCTGGCGGACCGACGGCGACCTGGCGCGCGCCTATGTCGCCTGGGGCGGCTATGCCTATGGCGGCGGCGCCGAGGGCAGCCCTGCGCACAGCCTGTTCGAGCGCCGCCTCGGGGCTCTCGAGGCGGTGGTCCACAACCAGGACAACCGCGAACACGACCTGCTCGATTCGGATGATTATTACCAATTCGAGGGCGGCCTGGCGGTCGCCGTGCGCCACGCCTCGGGGACTGCGCCGGCGGTCTATCACAACGACCATTCGCGCCCCGAATCGCCCAAGATCCGCACCCTCGACGAGGAAATCGCACGGGTTGTGCGGGCCCGGGTGGTAAATCCCAAATGGATCGCCGGGGTCATGCGCCACGGCTACAAGGGGGCCTTCGAGATGGCCGCCACGGTGGACTATATGTTTGCCTTCGCGGCCACGGCGAAGGCCGTCAAGGACCATCATTTCGACGCCGTCTACGACGCCTATATCGGCGATCCCATGGTCCATGATTTCCTCAAATCGGTGAACCCCGCCGCCCTGCGCGACATCGCCCACAGATTGCTCGAGGCCCAGGAACGCGGCCTCTGGCGGCCCCGCCTGAACACCGCCCATGTCGAGCTTGCCGGGATCGCCGCGTGATGGGCATGCATCACCCCGGCCAGCACCGCGCATTTCACCGACACCGTGATGGCCCAGAGGAGGACCCGACATGGCCGAGATGAGCGAAGCCAAACTCGACGCACGCCACGCCGAGAAGATGAAAAAGCGCCGCGCCGCGCGCGACAAGATCCTGGCCTCCAAGACCGAGGAGCGCGGCCTGATTATCGTCCACACCGGCAAGGGCAAGGGCAAATCGACCGCCGCCATGGGCCTCGCCATGCGCTGCATCGGCCATGGCCTGAAGGTCGGCATCGTCCAGTTCGTCAAGGGCGTCTGGCAGACCGGCGAGCGCGCCGTGCTCGACGACTACCCCGATCTGGTAACCATCAAGGCGATGGGCGAGGGCTTCACCTGGGACACCCAGGACCGCCAGCGCGACCTCGCCGCCGCGCGAAATGCCTGGGCCATGGTCAAGCAGATGATGGCCGAGGAGGCCTATCACATGGTGATCGCCGACGAACTCAATATCGTGCTGCGCTACAATTATCTGCCGATCGACGAGATCATCGAGACGCTCAAGGCCAAGCGCGCCGACCTCCATGTGGTGGTCACCGGGCGCAACGCCAAGCCCGAGCTCATCGAAATCGCCGATCTGGTCACCGAGATGAGCCAGATCAAACACCCCTTCCGCTCCGGCGTGAAGGCCCAGATCGGCATCGAATTTTGAGCCGGCGTCAATTGCCTCGAATTCCCGCGCTGATGCTGCAAGGGGTCGGCTCGAACGTCGGCAAGTCCTTGCTCACGGCGGGCCTGCTCCGTGCCTACGCCAACCGGGGTCTGGCGGTGCGCCCGTTCAAGCCGCAGAACATGTCGAACAACGCCGCGGTGACCGACGACGGCGGCGAAATTGGCCGCGCCCAGGCGCTCCAGGCGCGCGCCGCGCGGGTCGCGCCATCCATCCATATGAACCCGGTGCTGCTCAAGCCCCAATCGGACATCGGCGCCCAGGTGATCGTCCAGGGCCGAGTCACGGGCAACGCCGATGCGCGCGCCTATCACCGTCTCAAGCCCCGGCTGATGCCCGCCGTGCTCGACAGCTTCGCGCGCCTCGGCCAAGACGCCGACTTGATCCTGGTGGAGGGCGCCGGCAGCCCCGCCGAGGTCAATCTGCGCTCCGGAGACATCGCCAATATGGGCTTCGCCAGGGCCACGGACACGCCGGTGGTGCTGATCGCCGACGTCGAACGCGGCGGCTCCCTGGCCGCCATCGTCGGCACCTGCGCCCTGATCGAGCCTTGCGAGCGGGCGCTGCTCATGGGCTATATCATCAACAAGTTCCGCGGCGACCGGGGGTTGTTCGACGACGCCCACGGCATCATCGAGGCCCATTGCGGCCTACCCGGCCTAGGCGTGGTGCCCTATCTCGACGACGTCCGGCGGCTGCCCGCCGAGGACGCCGTGGCCCTCGACAGCCAGCCCCCGCGCGCCGCCCCGGACCGGGCCATCAGGATCGCCGTGCCGCGGCTCGCGCGGATCGCCAATTTCGACGACCTCGATCCGCTGATCGCCGAGGCCGACGTGGTGGTCGATATGGTCGAGCCCGGCCGCGCCCTGCCCGGCGACGCCGATCTCGTGCTGATCCCCGGCAGCAAGGCGACTCGCGCCGATCTGGCATTTCTCAAGGGCCAGGGCTGGGACATCGATATCGCCGCCCATGTGCGCCGCGGCGGCTGGGTGCTGGGGCTCTGCGGCGGCTATCAGATGCTCGGGACCAGCATCGACGACAGCCGGGGAATCGAAGGCCCGGCGGGTTCATCGGAGGGCCTCGGCCTGCTCGACGTGGCCACCACCCTGGCCGCCGCCAAGCGCCTCGCCAAGGTCGCCGCGACCGATATCGAGAGCGGCATGACGCTACACGGCTATGAGATGCATATGGGCGAGACCGAGGGGCCCGACCGGGCGCGGCCGATGTTCACACTCGCCGGGCGCAGCGACGGCGCAACCTCGCATGACGGCCGGGTGCGGGGCTGTTACCTGCACGGCCTGTTCGCCGACGATGGCTATCGGGCGGCCTTTCTCGGCCGTCTCAAGGCGCGGCGCACCAGCGGCGTCGCCTATGACCGCGGGGTCGATGCGGCGCTCGACGGCATCGCCGCCGCCCTCGAGAACTGCCTCGACCTCGACCGGCTGCTGGAGATCGCCCATGGCCAATGAGTTAAATCAAGACCGCCCCGGCGGCGATCAGGGCGGCGTTTACGGCGCAGGCGAGGACCGTCATATAAAGCGCGCGGCGGATATCACGGGCCGTGGCGCGGGCCCGGCCATCGCCCATCCAGTCGTCCTTGACCAGGCGCTCGCCATAGCGGCGCGGCCCGGCGAGGGCCAGGCCGAGGGCGCCGGCCATGGCCGCCTCGGGCCATCCGGCGTTGGTCGAGCGGTGTTTCCCGGCGTCGCGCCGGACGGTCTTGAGGGCGGCCAGGGGCCGCGCCTCGGGGGTGGCGATGGCGGCCAGGGCGATCAGGGCGGCGGTGAGCCGCGCCGGGATATAGTTGGCCAGGCTGTCCAATTTGGCCGCCGTCGCGCCGAACGCCTTATAGCGCGGCGAGAGATGGCCGATCATGCTGTCCATTGTATTGAGCATCTTATAGGCGAACAGACCGGCCAGGCCGAACGCCAGATACCACAGCACCGGCGCGATGACGCCGTCGGACAGGTTCTCGGCGCAGCTTTCGATGGCCGCCCGGGCAACGCCGTATTCATCCAGGTCGGCGGGGTCGCGGCCGACGATATGGGCGACCGACTCGCGGCCCGCAGCCAGGCCGTCCGACTCGAGGGCGCGAGCCACCGCGGCGACATGGAGATACAGGCTGCGCTGGGCCAGCAGGGTCATGACGACGACCAGCTCGGCGAGCCAACCGAAGGCGACAGCGCCCGCCAGGCGGCTTATGGTCCAGCCCACGGCGGCGGCGAAGACGATCAGCAGAACCGCCAGCATGAAGCCCCGGAAGCCCCGGTTACGCTCGCTTCGCTCGCGCCGGTTGAGGCGGCGCTCGAGGCTTGCCACGAGGCGGCCCATCAAGGCCACCGGATGGGGGATGAGGCGATAGAGCAAGGGCGGATCGCCGATATAGGCATCGAGGGCGAGGGCGAAGAGCAGCAGAACCAGGGGCCCCGGCCCGGCCCCGAGGAGGTTGTGATCGAGCATATGGCGAGCATGGATTGGGCGGCGCGCCGCGTCAATAATCACCGACTACCAGGAGATCCCAGGCATGGATAAGACCGCGATCATGATGTGCGGCCACGGCAGCCGCGACAGAGATGCGATTACCCAATTCGAGGGCGTCGTCGCCGGGCTCAAGGCCCGGCTGCCCGACACACCCCTGGCCCACGGATTTCTCGAATTCGCCCAGCCGATCATCCGCGACGGCCTGGATTCGCTGGTCGAAGGCGGGGCGACACGCATCCTGGCGCTGCCGTGCATGCTGTTCGCCGCCGCTCATGCCAAGAACGACATCCCCTCGGTGCTCAATCGCTACGCCGCCGAGCATCCAGCCCTGCGTATCGATTACGGCCGCGAGCTGGCGGTCGATCTCAAGCTGCTGCGCATCGCCCGGACACGCATCGAGGCCGCCGAGGCCGCCGCCGGCGACCATATCGGCCGCGAGGATACCTGCCTGGTGGTGGTCGGGCGCGGCGCCTCGGACCCGGACGCCAACGCCAACGTCTCCAAGGTGGCGCGCATGCTGTGGGAAGGCATGGGTTTCGCCTGGACCGAGGTGTGCTATTCGGGAGTCACCTTCCCGCTCACCGAGACCGCCTTCGACCGGGTCACCAGGCTCGGCTTCAAGCGGATCATCGTGTTCCCCTATTTCCTGTTCACCGGGGTGCTGGTCAAGCGCATCTACGCCCATGCGGAGGCCGCCGCCGCGCGCCACCCGGAGGTCGAGTTCCTGCACGCCGGGTATCTCAACGACCATCCCCTGCTGATCGAGACCTTCGTCGAGCGCATGGAGGAAATTCTCAAGGGTCAAAACCTGATGAACTGCCAGCTGTGCAAATACCGCGAGCAGGTGATCGGCTTCGAGGACGCGGTCGGCGAGCCCCAGATGAGCCACCATCACCATGTGGAAGGCATCGGCGTCGGCCACGGCCATCATCATCACGGGAGCGGCGAATGAGCCGCGGCGATTATCTCCGCGATCCGATCGAGATCTATCGCGTCTCGCGGGCCCAGGCGCTGATCGAGACCGACCTTCGCTGGGTTAGCGAGGATCTCACCGAGGTCGCCATGCGACTGGTCCATGCCTCGGCCGACCCGTCCCTGGTCAAGGATATCCGCGCCAGCGCCGGGGCTTCGGCGGCCGGGCGGGCGGCGCTCGATGGCGGCGCGGCGATCATCTGCGATTCGGAAATGGTCGCCCATGGGGTGATCCGCGCCCAGTTGCCGGCGGGCAACCCGGTGATCTGCACGCTCAATGACGAGACCGTCCCGGCCGCCGCCAAGCGCCTCGGCACGACCCGCTCGGCGGCGGCTCTGGAGCTCTGGGGCGAGGCCCTGGGCGGCGCGGTGGTGGCCATCGGAAATGCCCCTACCGCCTTGTTCCGATTGCTTGAATTACTCGACGACGGAGCTCAGAGCCCGGCCCTGATCATCGCCATGCCGGTCGGTTTCATCGGCGCCGCCGAAGCCAAACAGGCGGTCATCGACGGCGATCACGGGGCGCCCTATATCGCCCTCGCCGGCCGCCGCGGCGGCAGCGCCCTGGCGGCGGCGGCGGTCAACGCCCTGTGTTCGGAATTCGGCCGGTGACCCCCTGGCTGTCCATCGTCGGTCTCGGCGAAGACGGGTTCGACGGGATTGCGCCGCCCGCGCGGCTGTTGATTGAGCAGGCCGAGATCCTGGTCGGCGCGGCCCGCCATCTCGCCATGGCGCCGGCCGATCACCCCGCCGAACGCCTGCAATGGTCGAGCCCGCTGGAGGCGACCATCGGCGAGATTATCGCGCGCCGGGGCCGCCGGGTCTGCATTCTGGCGACCGGCGATCCGATGTGGTACGGAATCGGCGCGACCCTGGCGGGTCTCATCGAGGCGTCCGAGATGTCCCTGATCCCGGCGCCGTCGGCGTTCAGCCTGGCCTGCGCGCGGCTTGCCTGGCCGCTGGCCGAAACCGATTGTTTCACCCTCCATGGCCGCCCTCTCGAGTTGCTGCATCTGCATCTTGCGCCCGGCGCCCGTCTGGTCATGCTGGCGACCGACGGCGACAGCCCGGCCCGAATCGCCGCCCTGCTGCGCGACGCGGGCTATGGCCGGAGCCGGATCACCGTGCTCGAACACATGGGCGGCGCGGACGAGCGGCGCGTCGAGGGCATGGCTGATAGCTGGGACGCGAAGCCCGGCGCCGCCTTCAACACAGTGGCCATCGAATGCCGGGCGGCGGCGGACGCCGCGCCGCGCTCGCGCAGCCCCGGCCTGCCCGACGATGCCTATGAGAACGACGGCCAGATCACCAAGCGCGAGACCCGGGCGGCGACCCTGGCGGCGCTCATGCCCCTGCCCGGCCAGCGCCTGTGGGATGTCGGCGCGGGCTGCGGCTCGATCGCCATCGAATGGCTGCGCGCCGCGCATCATGGCGGCGCAATCGCCATCGAGCGCGACCCGCAGCGCTGCGCTATGATCGCCCGCAACGCAACCGCCCTGGGCGTGCCGGGGCTCGACATCGTCAACCGCGCGGCCCCCGCCGCCCTCGCCGATTTGGCGGCGCCGGACGCGGTGTTCATCGGCGGCGGCGTGAGCTTCGGGTTGATCGAGATTTGTTGGAACGCCCTGCTGCCCGGCGGGCGTCTGGTCGCCAACGTGGTAACGATTGAAGGTGAGTCCGCATTGAGCGAAGGCCTTACAACCTTTGGCGGCGATCTCACGCGCATCGCCATTTCCCGCGCCGAACCCCTCGGCGGCCTGTCCGGCTGGCGCGCCCTGGCGCCGGTGACCCAGTGGGCGGTGGTGAAGCCATGACCGGCACCCTCTACGGCCTCGGCGTCGGGCCGGGCGATCCCGAACTCATTACCTTGAAGGCGCTCAGGCTGCTACAGTCCTGCCCGGTGATCGCCTATCCGGCGCCCGAGGGCGGCGCCAGCCTAGCGCGGGCCATCGCCGCCCCCCATCTGCCCGAGGGCCGCGAGGAAATCGTCATCGCCATGCCGCTGGATGCGGGCCACGGACCCCTGGAGGCGGCCTATGACCGCGCCGCGGAGGCGGTCGCCGGCCATCTCGACGCCGGGAGAGACGTGGCCGCTCTGTGCGAGGGCGATCCCTTCTTCTACGGCTCCTTCATGTATCTGTTCGGCCGCCTGGCCCATAGCCACCATGTCGAGGTGGTGCCGGGGGTGTCCTCGCTGGTCGCCGGTCCGGCGGCCCTGGGCGCCCCCCTGGCGTCGCGCAATGATACCCTTCTGGTGATCCCGGCGACACTCCCCGAGGATGCCTTGCGCGCCCGCATCGAGGGCGTCGACGCGGTGGTCATCATCAAGCTCGGCCGCCATCTCGACAAGGTGCGCGGGCTGTTGGGCGACCTCGGCCTCGCCGCCAACGCCCACTACATCGAGCACGCCACCATGGCCGACCAGCACATGGCGCCGCTCGCCGAGGCCGGGCCGCGGGCGCCCTATTTCTCCATGGTGGTGGTCCATCGGCGGGGCGAGGCCTGGTGATGACGGGGGCGACCGTGATCTGTCTCGGCCCGGCCGGGCTGGCCGCCGCGCGAGGCATTGTCGCGGCGCTTCCCGAGGCCCGGCTGCACGGCCTCGCCGGGCGCGTCGACGGCGCCGATGAGCCGTTCGCGGAGACCGCCGATCACCTGCGCGCCCTGTTCGCCGCGGGGACGCCCATCGTCGGCGTCTGCGCCGCCGGTATCCTGATCCGCGCCCTGGCGCCGCTGCTCGCCGACAAGCGCGCCGAATCGCCGGTGGTGGCGGTGGCCGCCGACGGCAGCGTCGCCGTGCCGCTGCTCGGCGGCCATCACGGCGCCAATGAATTGGCCCGCGCCGTGGCCGGAGCCCTGGGCGGCGCGGCGGCGATCACCACGGCGGGAGATGTGAGCCTCGGCTTGGCCCTCGACGATCCACCGCCGGGATGGCGGCTGGCCAACCCCGAGGCGGCCAAGCCGGTGATGGCGGCGCTGCTTGCCGGCGATCCGGTCGCTCTCGCGGTGGAGGCGGGCGATCCCGGCTGGCTCACCGGAAGCCGGGCGGCGTTCACCGACGACGCGCCGCTCGGCATCCGCTTGACCGCTCAATCATTGCCGGGGAGCAACGGCGAACTGGTCATCCACCCGGCGGTTCTCACCCTCGGCGTGGGCTGCGAGCGCGATACCAGGCCCGATGAGCTGATCGCCCTGGCCGATCGGACACTGGACGCCCACGGCCTCGCCCGCCAGGCCGTCGCCTGCGTCGTCTCCCTCGACCTCAAGGCCGACGAGGCGGCGGTCCACGAACTCGCCGGGCGGCTCGGCGTGGCTGCGCGCTTCTTCGATGCGGCGACCCTCGAGGCCGAGACCCGGCGCCTGGAAAACCCCTCGGACGCGGTGTTCGCGGCGGTCGGCTGCCACGGCGTCGCCGAGGCCGCGGCCCTGGCGGCGGCGGGCGGCGGCGGGCGCCTGATGGTGGCCAAGACCAAATCCCGGCGCGCCACCTGCGCCGTGGCGCTGGCCCCCGGGGTGATCGACGCCGCCGCCGTCGGACGACCCAGGGGACGGCTCGCGGTGGTCGGCATCGGCCCCGGATCGGAGGACTGGCGCAGCCCCGAGGCGAGCCGTTTGATCGGCGAGGCCGATGATCTGGTGGGCTATGGGCTCTATCTCGACCTGCTGGGGCCCCTGGCGGCGGGCCAGACCCGCCACGACTACGACCTCGGCGATGAAGAGGTGCGGGTGCGCGCGGCGCTCGATCTCGCGGCCGATGGCCGTAACGTGGCCCTGATCTCGTCGGGGGACGCGGGCATCTACGCCATGGCGAGCCTGGTGTTCGAGCTGCTCGACGGCGCCGACGAAGCCGCCTGGAAGCGCATCGCCATCACCGTGGCGCCGGGCATATCGGCGCTCCAGGCCGCCGCCGCCCGGGCCGGGGCGCCGCTCGGCCATGATTTCTGCGCCATTTCCCTGTCCGACCTGCTGACCCCCTGGGAGGCCATCGAGCGCCGCCTGGTGGCGGCGGCCGAGGGAGATTTCGTCGTCGCCCTCTATAATCCGGTGTCGAAGCGCCGCCGCGAAGCCCTGCCCCGCGCCCGTGAGATTCTTCTCGCCCGCCGCCCGGAAGACACCCCGGTGATCCTGGCCCGCAACCTGGGCCGCCCGGGAGAGACGGTGCAGGCCATCGCGCTTTCGGCCCTCCATGTGGACGCGGTGGACATGCTCACCCTGGTCATCATCGGTTCGAGCCGGACCCGGAGGACCGGCGGCTGGGTCTACACGCCGCGCGGCTATGGCGAGCGAGGAAGTTTATGACCGTGCATTTCATCGGCGCCGGGCCGGGGGCGGCGGACCTGATCACGGTTCGCGGGCTGGAATTCATCCGGGCTTGCCCGCTGGTGCTCTACGCCGGCTCCCTGGTGCCCGCCGAGTTGGTCGGCGAGGCCGGCGCCGAGGCCCGGGTCGTCGATTCGGCGCCGCTCGATCTCGATGCGATCATCGCCGAGATGGCGGCGGCCGACGCGGCGGGCGAGGATGTGGCGCGGGTCCATTCGGGGGACCCTTCGCTCTACGGCGCCATCGCCGAGCAGATGCGCCGGCTCGAGGCCCTCGCCATCGCCTACGACATCACCCCCGGCGTGCCGGCCTATGCCGCCGCCGCCGCCGCCCTGGGCCGCGAGTTGACCCTGCCCGGCGTCGGCCAGAGCCTGGTTCTGACCCGCACCTCGGTGCGCGCATCGTCCATGCCCGAGGGCGAGACCCTGGCCGCCTTCGGGGCCACCGGCGCGACCCTGGCGATCCATCTCTCGATCAACAATCTGGCCCGCGTGGTGCGCGAACTCACCCCCCATTACGGCGGCGATTGCCCGGCCGCCGTAGTCTACCGGGCGAGCTGGCCCGACGAGATCGTGATCCGCGGCCGGCTCGACGATATCCGCGCCAAGGTCAAGGCCGCCGCCATAACCCGCACCGCCCTGATCCTGGTCGGTCCGGTGCTGGACGACGGCGATTTCCCCGACAGCAAGCTCTACGACCCGGCCCATCATCACGTGCTCAGGCCGCGGACGAAATAAGGGCCATCAGCGGTCAGCCAAGAAACGCCTTTTTTAGCCGACAGCTTTCAATGTCTCCGTGCCTCCGGGTTGATTTGTTCTTCGATCCATCTCAGGGCGGCGTCGATGCTGCGTGCTCGTCGGCCGGGCTCCTCGGGCGGGCGGCGGATCATGATGACCGGCAGGCCGAGGCCGCGCGCGGCGGTGATCTTGGCGCGGGTCGCCGCGCCGCCGCTGGCCTTGGTGACCAGCACGCAGATACGCCGCTCGATGAACAGTTGTTTCTCGGCGGCGACAGTGAACGGGCCGCGCCCGGTTATGGTCTCGAACGGCAGTGGTTCCGCCGGCGGCTCGATCAGACGGACCAGACAGGGCAGCTCCGCGAAGAGTTCCAGTTGCTTGATGCCGATGGTGACCAAGGCGCGGCCACGGCCGGCCAGGGCCCGCGCCGCGGCGGCCGCGTCATCGACGAGTATCCACTGATCGCCCGGCTGCCTGCGCCAGACCGGGCGGGCCAGGGTAAGGCGTGGTAAATCCAGCGCATGGCAGGCCTCGCGGGCATGGGCCGAGATGGCCGCCGCGAAGGGGTGGGTGGCGTCGATCACCATATGGACGCCCTCGTCGGCGAGGTATCGCGCCAGCCCCGCCGCGCCGCCGAAGCCGCCCGACCGAACATCGCCGGCGAGGGCCGCCGGACGGCTGGTGCGCCCGGCCAGGGAACTGGTCACCCGGAGGCCGCAGCCGAATCGCGCCAGCGCCGCGCCCGCCAGGGCGGCGGCCTGGCCGGTGCCGCCGAGGATCAACAGCCTGGTGTTCCGACTTAGACATATGGTGCCCATACGATCTCTAGTCCCGTTTCCCCGGCAGGAAGGGGCGCGCCGGCGATGTGTGCGCGTCGCCAAGCGTACCTGACGCCCCGGGGGAGCGGGAATCGAGACCCCAAGGGCGGTCAACCCTGGCCACCGGCGTCGTTGCGCGGGGCTTGTGATGCGCAGACATCACGGCGCGCCACGCGCCTAGCCGGATGACCAGGGATGACCGTCGTATGGGTACCATATGTCTAAGTCGGAACACTAGGGACCGGCATGGCCGATGACGGCGCCGTCACGGGCGACCACCAGCACGTCGCAGCGGGTCTCGCCGGCCAGGGTCGCGAGAGCCGTCTCGCGGGCCCGGCGGGCCACCAGATCGGCGAGCCGCAGCCCGGCCTGTTCGGCCAGGGTCAGCGCCTGATAGGCGGTATTGGCGCCGCGCAGCCGGGAGACCAGATCCAGATTTGCGCCGAGGCCGTCGATCATCCCGGCGAGATCGTCGAAATCGACCGCGCTGCGGCTCGAATGAAGATCGAGATGGCCCTGGGCGAGCTTGGTGAGCTTGGCGAAGCCGCCGGCGATGGTGAGCCACGGCACCGGGTTGCGGCGCAGGTATTTGAGCAGGCCGCCGGCGAAATCTCCCATGTCGAGCAGGGCCGGATCCTCTAGTCCGTAATGGGCCTTGACGGCGGCCTCGGAGGTCTTGCCGGTCGAGCCCGCCACATGGTCGAAGCCGCTGGCGCGGGCCACGTCGATACCGCTGTGGATCGAATGAATCCACGCCGAACAGGAATAGGGCAGAACGATCCCCGTGGTGCCGAGGATCGACAGCCCGCCGTGGATGCCGAGCCGAGGGTTCCAGGTCTTGCCCGCCAGGGCCTCGCCGCCGTCGATGGATATGGTGATCACCACATCGCCGGGCGCGCCGTGGTCGGCGGCGAGCGCCGCGATGGCCTCGCGCATCATGCGCCGGGGGGCCGGATTGATGGCCGGTTCGCCGACCGCGATGGGCAGCCCCGGCAGGGTCGCCGTGCCGACCCCCGATCCGGCGCGAAATTCAACGCCGGCCCCGGGCGCCGCCAATTCCACGCGGACAGAGACCACCGCGCCATGGGTGACGTCGGGATCGTCGCCGGCATCCTTGACCACCGCGGCCTCGGCGAAGCCCGCGCCGAGGCGGCGATGGGCCAGGGCGAAGCGCGGCCGTTCGCCGCGCGGCAGGGTGATGGTCACCGGATCGGAAAAATCGCCGCTCAGCAACGCGCCATAGGCCGCCCGCGCCGCCGCCGTGGCGCAGGCGCCGGTGGTCCATCCCTTGCGCAGAGGCCGATCGGGTTTGCGTGTCATGGCATTGTTATATCACCTGGCCGGTGATCGCAGTCAGCCTTCGGCAGTCCGCAGTCAGCGGTATAGGTGTATATACACTCATTTGAGTGCAAGCTATTATACCAACGGCACAAAATTATGACTCGCAAGGGATTCCCTTTTTGAGCTGAATGTGATTCAAGACTGGCGAAGGAGATTCGCCATGTCAGTATGCATTGCTCTTCGGGACGACTATGACAGCATTCAGCTCCG
>Ga0066376_10000885_pt1 | contig 28760 bp, 28 predicted proteins | sample Knorr_S15_td_Bot_FD_77009 | JGI IMG/M metagenome (GOLD analysis project Ga0066376, IMG submission 77009) | Marine microbial communities from Southern Atlantic Ocean transect - Knorr_S15_td_Bottom_ad_5009_LV_A | ecosystem: Environmental > Aquatic > Marine > Oceanic | place: Southern Atlantic... | reverse complement strand
GGGCAAGGAACGCGACACCGTTCCCAAGGGCGGCACGGGCTATGGCGTGCGGCTGCTCGACCGGCTGGTCGCCGACTGTTACGAGGGATAAGATTGATACGAGGGATAAGATTGACCGAAATCCGCTTCTACCACCTGCTTGGAACCCCGCTGGAACGCGCCTTGCCGCAATTGCTGGAACGCACGATGCAGCGCGGCTGGCGGGCCGTGGTGATGGCCCGGTCCACCGAACGGGTCGAATCGTTGAACGGGCTGTTGTGGACCTATCGCGCGGACAGTTTTCTGGCCCATGGCAGCGCCGCCGACGGCAACCCGGGACAGCAGCCGGTCTGGCTCACCGATGTGGACGAAAATCCTAACGCGGCCCAGGTTTTGTTTCTGACCGATGGGGCGGTTTCCGGCAATGTCGCCGGTTACGATCTATGTTGCGAGCTGTTCGACGGTAATGACGACGCTATTGTCGCCGCCGCCCGCGACCGGTGGCGCGGCTATCTTGAAGCGGGGTATCATCTGACCTACTGGCAACAAAATCAAAGCGGCCGGTGGGAAAAGAAGGCGCAAGCGAACGAAGCCGGCGGGGCAGAATAAAGCAAGATAGAGACGGCTTGCTCCGCGTCTCCAGTCCGTCTATAACGCCGCCACTTTTCGCCCCAGGGGCTATTTAAGGGAATAAAATAAATGGCCATCGAACGCACCTTGTCGATCATCAAACCGGATGCGACGCGCCGTAATTTGACCGGCAGCATCAATGCCCGGTTCGAAGACGCCGGCTTGCGGATCATCGCCCAGAAGCGCATCCAGCTTGGCCTCGCCCAGGCGGAACGGTTCTATGAGGTTCACCGGGAACGGGCGTTCTTTTCCGATCTCTGCGAATTCATGATATCGGGCCCCGTCGTGGTGCAGGTCCTGGAAGGCGAGGATGCGATCGCCCGGAACCGGGAAATCATGGGCGCGACCACCCCCGCCAATGCCGCCGCCGGCACGATCCGCAAGGATTTTGGCGAATCCGTCGAAGCGAATTCGGCCCATGGCTCCGATGCGCCGGAAACCGCGGCGCAGGAAATCGCGTTCTTTTTCAGCGTGATCGAGATCGTCGGTTAACCCATGCCGCCAACGGGGCCGGTTAGACCGGATCGGGATCGATGCAGCGCATGAATCCCGGTTTTCCCCGGTTTTCCCCGGTTTTCCTAAGTCAAAAACGCGGCGAGAAGGAGCAAAAACACAGCGGTCGCCCCGGCGCCGTAGACCAGCAACTTGGTCAGGATGCTCCAGGTCTGGAGATTTTCTTGCGGCGAGTCCCGATAGGCCAGTTTATGCATGGTTCTTCCCTCATGAAGTTCGCGACGCGGCTCAATTCGACCGGCTTCTTCCTACACGGGATCGCAAATTTTTTTCAAGCTGGCCGGCGATTCAGTGTGGTTGGTCGATAAGAACCTAATTGTTTTACGATCCGCAAAACTCGCCTATGGTTGTGCATGGGTTGCGCTCGCGAAGGCGCGTTGCCGGTTGTGTTTGGGGGGCCTTATATCTTGGGCATTGGCACGGTTCTCATTATTGACAATGACGCCGATATCAGATCGTTTCTTAGCGCCGTGATCGAACATTGGGGCTTCGATGTGGTTACGGCGGAAAGCGGCGCGGCCGGCGTCGTGTTGGCGGGCAATATTGAACCGGCCTTGATTTTGCTGGACCTGAATATGCCCGGCATGACCGGATTTGCGGCGGCGCGTAAAATTCGTGAAAACCCCAAGAACAAGACCACGCCGATTTTGGCGGTGACGGCGCTGGAAAAGGCGGAAAACCGGGACGAAGCCCATATGGCGGGATGTAACGCCGTCGTATCCAAGCCCATAGACCGCGACCGGCTTTATCAGGCGATGATCAGACTGATCGGGCAGTGGGATAGCTGACGGCGCGCGCGCACATTTCAGGTGAATAGCTTGCCAATGTTCTCTTTGTCATAGCGCCATCCTCGCAAGAGCTGGAGCCTCCGGCAAACCCGGGGCGGTTCAGTCAAACGCAAGAAAATAATTCTACAAGGCGATGTGCCCAGCCCGATCAAACCGCCGCCAGGATGCCATTTCCACACCCGTTGCCCCTATGCCGAGGCACGTTGCAAGGTGGAAGTGCCACAGCTTCGGGAAATCGCGCCTGGCCACCACGTTTCTTGCCTGCTGCGTTAATCGCCCGCATCGCCGTTGCGAAGGCGGGCGGGCGCCAGTTTGCAAATAGCGCCCGCCAATAGCATAATTGCGCCTTCTGGAAATGACCGGGATACTGCATCGCATGGGCTATCAGACCATCGACGTTCGTCCGATAGCGGGCGCATTGGGGGCTGAAATCGACGGCGTCGATCTTTCCCAACCCCTGGACGAGCGGACCTTCGACGCGGTGCATCGGGCGCTGTTGGACCATTTGGTGATTTTCTTCCGGGACCAGACATTGACGCCCCGCGAACAGTTGGTCTTTGCCCGCCGCTTTGGCGGTATTCACCTGCATCCCTTCGTCAAGGGATTGCCGGACTGTCCCGAAATCATGCCGGTCATCAAGGAAGCGGGCGATACCCGTACTTTCGGTTCCGCCTGGCATTCCGATCAGATGTTCACCGCCCGGCCGGCAATGGGCACCATGCTCTACGCCAAAGCGGTGCCACCGGTGGGCGGCGACACGCTCTATGCGAATATGTATATGGCCTATGATGCCTTGTCAGATAGCATGAAGGACATGCTGGCCGCCCTGAAAACCTTCAGCGTCGGCGATAGATTCAAGCAGGCGGGCGGAAAATCTCGCGCCCAAAGATATGCCGGCACGAGCAAAATGGGCGAGCTTCTCAAGGATCCGGGCAACGTCCAGACCGAAAGCGCGCACCCGCTGATCCGCACCCATCCAGAGACCGGCCGCAAGACGCTCTATATCGGTTCACACGCGCAGCGTTTTAAGCGCATGAGCGATGCGGAAAGCGCGCCGCTGCTGGCATTCCTGAAGACCCATGCGGTGCGGCCCGAATTCACCTGCCGCTTCACCTGGGCGGAAGGCTCGCTCGCATTCTGGGACAACCGCTGCACGCAGCATTTCGCCATCGGCGACTATGACGGCCACCGCCGCGAAATGCACCGGATCACGATAGCGGGCGACACGCCGTTTTAGGGCGGTGCCCGGACGCTGCGGCGAAGGAGAAGAATGGTGAGTAGCCAGACCCGTACCAAGCGATTTACTGTTCCGCAAGTGTCCGCGCGCAAGGGCGGTGAGCCCCTGGTTTGCCTGACCGCCTATACGACGCCGATGGCCAAGCTGGTCGATCCGGCGGTCGATCTGATCCTGGTCGGCGATTCGGTTGGCATGGTCCTGTACGGCCTGCCGGACACTCTGGCGGTGACAGTCGATATGATGATTGCACATGGTGCCGCGGTCATGCGCGGCGCAACGCGGGCCTGCGTCGTCGTTGATATGCCGTTTGGTTCCTATCAGGAATTAAACGCGTTGGCGTTTCGCAACGCCGCCCGGATCATGGCCAAAACCGGTTGTGCCGCAGTGAAGCTGGAAGGCGGCGTTGAAATGGCCGAAACCATTGCCTTTTTGACCAAACGGGGTATTCCGGTGATGGGCCATGTCGGATTGACGCCGCAATCGGTTCACACGCTCGGTGGATTTCGGGTGCAGGGCCGTGGGGACGCCGGGGCCGAACGGGTTCTTGCCGATGCTCGGGCCGTTGCCGGGGCTGGCGCATTTAGCGTGGTGATCGAAGGCACGGCTGAACCGACGGCGCGGGCCATCACCAAGGCCATTGCCGTGCCCACTATCGGCATCGGTGCGTCGCCGGATTGCGACGGGCAAATACTCGTGACCGAGGATGTGGTCGGGCTGTTTGCCGACTTCACGCCCAAATTCGTGCGGCGCTATGCCGAACTCGGCGAGGATTTGTCGGCGGCGCTCAAATGCTATGCCGCGGACGTGCGGGCCCGGCGTTTTTCTGGACCCGAACATTGCTTCGGCATGCCCACCACGATCAAAGCGACACGGAGTACCCAGACATGACCGGGCGTCGCTGGGAGAAGAATTACCCCGATTACGTTGACTGGGATTTCGAGGTCAAAATCAAACCGGTCCACGATCTGCTCGACGAGGCCGCGGCGCAGGCACCTGAGCGTTGTCTTTGCGACTTTCTCGACCGTAAGTACAGCTTTGCCGAAATTCGCGATTTATCCGACCGGGCGGCGAAGGGATTCCAGGCGATTGGCGTCGCCAAAGGCGTCCATGTCGGGTTGCTGCTGCCGAACGTACCGCAATATATCGTGGCGATGTTCGGCGTCCTGAAGGCGGGCGGCACGGTGGTCAATTACAGCCCGTTGCTCGCCGAAGAGGAATTGAAATACCAGATCGACGATTCCCAGACCGACATCATGGTGACGATTTCGCATGTCGCCGTCCTGCCGAAGCTCGCCGCAATCCAGGCGGAAACCCGTTTGAAAAAAATTATCGTAACGAAATTCGCCGAAGCGCTGCCGTTCCCCAAAAACCTGCTTTATCCACTGTTTAAGAAAAAACTGATCCTTCCGCTTCCCGGCGGCGACAAGTTTATGACCTACGCATCATTGCTCGCCAATGACGGCGCCTACCTAAAAAATTCCCTGGGCGACCTCACCGACGCGATCGCGATGCTGCAATATACCGGCGGCACGACCGGCCGGCCCAAGGGGGCCATGCTGACCCATGCCAGCATCACCGCGGCCGACGCGATCTATGGCGAATGGTCCAAGCAGTACGATATCGACCGGACCGAAAACGATGCGGTGATACTGGTCCTGCCGATCTTTCACATATTCGGGCTGTCGGCGATCCTGCTCGGGTGTATCCGCAACCTGATGCCGGTCATCCTGTACCCGATCCCCGACATCGAGGCGATCCTGAACGATATCGAGAAAAAACGACCGACCGTGCTGCCCGGCGTACCGACCCTTTTCACCGCAATCGCCAATCACCCGAAAGTGGCGAAGGTCGATTTTTCATCGCTTAAATACTGCATATCGGGCGGCGCGCCGCTTCCCATCGAGGTGCGCGAACGCTTCCAGAAAATCACCGGCGTGCGGGTGCTGGAAGGATACGGTCTGACCGAAACCGCGCCGGCGGCGACCGGTAATTTGCGGCACGGCGCCTACAAGGCCGGGTCTTGCGGCATGCCATTGCCTGGCACCGATATCGAAATCAGGGATCTGGAAGACCAGGTAAGCACCAGGCCGGTCGGTGAGATCGGCGAAATATGCATTCGCGGGCCGCAGCTCATGAAAGGCTATTGGAACAACCGCGAGGAAACCGCGGCGACCTTGCGCAACGGCTGGCTTCATACCGGCGACACTGGCTACATGGACAAGGACGGGTTCCTGTTCATCGTCGACCGTATCAAGGATTTGATCATCTCCAGCGGCTTCAACGTCTATCCGCGCCATGTCGAAGAAGCGATTTATCGCCACCCGGCGGTTGCCGCAGTCACGGTGATCGGCATTCCCGACGATTACCGGGGCGAGGCGGCCAAAGCATTCGTTGAATTGCGCGACGGCGCCAGCCTGAACCTTGAAGAACTCAACGCCTTCCTCAAGGACAAGATCGCCAAATACGAAATGCCGGCGGAATTCGAAGTGCGCAATGCGCTGCCGCGCACGCCGGTCGGCAAGCTGTCCAAAAAAGAACTCGTCGCCGAAGAAGCGGCAAAACGCGCCGGGCGTTAAGCCTTCCGCGTTTTATTGCGTCGGTTATGCTCGACCGCGCCGCGCCGCGCAGGCATCCTGTGCAGTGGAAGGAGAGTCTCATGGATCTGCTCATCAAGAACGGTACGGTAGTCGATGGTTCGGGCGCACCGCGTTATCGCGGCGATGTCGGCGTGAACGATGGCCGCATCGTGGAGATCGGGCGCATCCGCAACCCCGCGGAGCGGGTCATCGACGCCGAAGGGATGATCGTGGCCCCCGGCTTCATCGATGGCCATACCCATATGGACGCGCAGGTCACATGGGATCCCCTGGGAAGCTGTTCGTGCTGGCATGGGGTTACCAGTGTCATAATGGGCAATTGCGGGTTTGCGCTGGCACCCTGCAAGCCGGATGCGCGCGAATGGTTCGCACGCTGCCTTGAAGCGGTCGAGGACATTCCGGCCGACGCGATCATGGCCGGCGTCGATTGGAACTGGGAGACCTTCCCGGAATATCTTCAAGCCGTGGAACAAGTGCCAAAAGGGCTGAATTACGGCGCCTATATCGGCCATTCGGCGCTGCGCATGTATGTTATGGGCGACCGCGCTTTGTCCGAACGCGCGACCGAAGACGACCTGACACGGATGGCCGATGCGGTCTCTCAGGCGATTTTGGCCGGCGCGGTCGGTTTCTCGACGTCGGTATCGACCACCCATTCGACGCCGGACCACCTGCCGGTCGCCAGCCGCCATGCGGATTGGGCGGAGATCGACCGGCTGGTCGGCGCGATGGCGGACCTTAACGCCGGTATTTTTCAGATTGGACCCGACGTATCGAGCGGCACCGCCCAGCGCGGATTTTTCGAACAATTGCAACGGGTCGCCCTGGAGAGCGGGCGGCCGGTCATGTTCGGCACCATCGCCACGCGGATGGCGGACGACCCCACGTCCTGGCAATATCAGACCGGCGTCATCGACGACACCGTGGCCAAGGGCGGGCGAATGTACGGGCAGTCGTCGACGCGCCCGATCGGCGTTATTTTCTCGATGAAATCGAACCTGCCCTATGACGTTCTGCCCGGCTGGAAGACGATACGGGCGCTGCCGCTGGACGAACAAAAACGCCGTTTTTCGGACCCCGAATGCCGCGCAAGACTGATTGCCGAGGAAGCCGCTATGCGGCCGCGCGGCGCCGAGTTCCAAGGCGGCGGTGACGCGACGACCAACCCGATGCGGCCGGATTACGCCAATCTTCTGGTGATGCGCGATGTTGACTGGAACGACCCCAGCGTCGAGGAGATCGCCCGCCAGCGCGGCACCGGCCCGGTCGAGACGATTCTGGACCTGATGCTGGAAGACGAGAACCAGCTTTTCGTCCAACCGCTGGTCAATGTGGAAAAAGAAGACGTGCTGGGCATGCTCAAACATCCGCGCACGCTCGCCACTTTTTCCGATTCCGGCGCCCATGTGTGCCAGGAGATGGGGTCGTCCTTACAGACTCATCTGTTGAGTTACTGGGTTCGCAACCGGCAGGCGTTTACCCTGGAGGAAGCGGTGCGAATGTTGACCTTCGATAATGCGTCGGCCTGGGAACTCCAGGGCCGCGGCCTGATCCGCACCGGCTATGTCGCCGATCTGGTGGTCTTCGACGCCGACACGATCAAACCTCGCATGCCGACCGTCGAACAGGATTTGCCGGGCGGCGCCAAGCGCCTGGTGCAAAAGGCCGACGGCATTGCCGCAACCGTCGTCAATGGCGCGCTGGCGTTTGAACACGGCGTTTCGACGGGAGATTTCGCGGGGCAGATGCTGAAGGGGCCCTTGGGATAGACATAGACGCCAATTTGGCGATCCTTTTCGGCGTCGGCCGTTCAAGGGACGCTAAGCGCGGTTTGCGTGGACAGATGCGATTGCGGCGATCATTGTCGGCCCGCACATCGCCGTCTGAAAGAATGATCCATCTTGTTCGAATTTATCCTTCCTGTCGCGCTGTCCATCGGCGCGGGGCTCCTGTTCGCCATCGGAACGCTGCTGCTCAGTCTGGGGCTGCGCCACGGCGACCCGCAGAGCGCCACCCTGCTCGATATCGGCGCGGCGGCGGTGGTCTACTGGCTGTTTTCGCCGTTCTTCATCGAAAGCTGGTTCTGGTTCACCTCGGCGACACTGGTTTTCGCGGCGCTGGGGGTCATCCGGCCTTTTGTATCGTCCAACCTGGCGGCACTGGGTATCCGTTATCTCGGCCCGACATTGACAGCGACGTTTTCCTCCATCACGCCGTTATTCGCGGCCGGGTTCGGCATCTTCCTGCTCGGCGAACATTTTACCCTGCCGATTGGCATCGGCACCGCGACAATCATTGCCGCCCTGATCATTTTGACCCATCGCGGGTCGTTGGGTACGTCCTGGCCGGTCTGGGCGCTGGCGTTCCCCCTCGGGGCGGCCGTGGTGCGCTCTTTCGCCCACGCCATGACCAAGCTGGGGTTAGCGATCGTGCCGGAACCGTTTTATGTCGGGTTCATCGGCTATTCGGTTTCACTTGTCGTTGCACTTGCGGTGCAGCGCGCGCGGCGCCAGCCGATGCCGAACCCGGTCCGGCGGCCCGGCCTATGGTGGTGCGTGGCGGCAGGCGTGTGCCACGCCAGTGCGGTGATGATGATGAATTCGGCATTGCTTCTCAGTCCGCTCATCATCGTCGTTCCGCTGGTTTCGATCTATCCGTTCTTTACCCTGGCGTTGAGCTTGGCGATCTTCCGGCGCGAGACGTTGAGCGCGCGCACGGTCATTGCGGTGTTGTTGGTCGTGCCGGGCGTGCTGCTGATCGGGTTGTCGTCATAGGGACGATCCTGTAAATTTCGCTTAACCATATTTTGACGGGGAACCTCACATGATCCATGAACTGCGCGTCTATCATTGTATTCCTGGCCGTCTGCCCGCATTGCTGAACCGCTTCGAGACCATCACGCTGAAGATCTGGGAACGCCATGGCATCAAGCAGGCCGGGTTCTGGACCGTGCTGGTCGGCGATTCCAATCAGGATCTCTATTACCTGTTGGAGTGGGAATCGCTGGCCGACCGCGAAAAGAAGTGGGGCGCCTTCCAGGTCGATCCAGAATGGCATAAAAAGCGCGCTGAAACCGAAAAAGACGGCCCGATCGTGGCTTCGGTCGCCAACTCATTCCTGCAGCCGACCAGTTTTTCGTCGGTCAGGTAAACGACGCGGCAACGCGCGCCATCAATGCCGCATCAAGCGGCCCGGTTGCTTCCGCCTTGAGGCATTCGGCCAGTTCAGCACGGTTCTTGACACCAAGGACGACTGTATCGACGCCGTCCATCGATAGCGCGCAGCGGTGCGCCAGGGCGGCGGCGGACTGACCCAGTTCGGACGCCAGCGCCCGGAATCCGGTGGCGCGTTTGAAATCGGCCACGACACCGTGATCGTCGGGCAGTACGCGGTCCACCGCGCCGGTAAAGGTGCCGCCCTGGACGGCGCGGATACCCATGACGCCGATACCGTTTTCCTTGGCATCGGCGATAATTTCGCGGGCGCGGGTCGGGCCTGGGAAATATTGCAATTCGCCCACTGAATCGATGGGGTTGGCGATGCATTGGACAACGCCCGGCCGAGGCGAATCTTGCAGCGCCGCAACGATCCGGTCGGGAATCCCAATGCCGGTAATTCCCCAGGCGCCGATCCGGCCCTGGGCCACAAGTTTTTCGCAGGCCGGCCGGAACCCGTCGATATAGGTCGCCCATCGGGTCGCCGGACGGTCGGAGTAGGCGCTGGCGTCGTAATCGTCGGGGATGATGTTGGAATGCAGCAGAAAAACATCGACTTGTTCCAGCCGCATTCGCTTCAGGCTTTCAGACAGGCTGTCGTTCAGCGCGGATTCGACTTGTCCCGGCTCTGGCGTACCCAGCCGGCATTTAGTGGTAATGCGCACGCCGTCGGGCAAGCGGCCCTCGAATTCGGCGCCAATGACCCGTTCGGCTTCGCCCTGGCCATAGGCCGGCGCCAAATCGAGCAAGGTGATGCCGCCATCCACTGCCGCGCGGGTAACGGCGACGCATTCCTCGCGCGTGGTTTCGCCCCATAACTGGCCGATTCCGCCGCCCCCCCAGGGTCAGGGCGCTGACCGGCCAAAGATCGTCTAATTGTTTTGTTTGTATACCGTTATAAACTTTTCTTCATTTGGTTTAATCGAATCCCAACAGCTTGGACGGCAGCCACAAGGCGAGTGACGGATAGGCAATAATCAAGGCGAGAACGACAAAGTGCAGCGCGATGAAGGGCACGACGCCGCGATACATATCGCGCAGCGTGATTTCCGGTGGCGCGATGGCGCGAAAATAGAAGATCGCGCCCGCCATGGGTGGGGTCAGCAGGCTGGTCTGCATCATAAGCAGCAATGTAATCGAGAACCAAATCGGATCGAAAGCCAAATCCACGACGATGGGCATCGCCAGCGGCACTAGGATCAGCATAATCGAAATCAGATCAAGGACAAACCCGGCCACAAACGTGATGAAAAGGATCAACGCCAACGTGCCCCATCTGCCAAGGTCGGCCTGGGCCAGAAGCTCCTGCAAGGCGAATAGCCCGCCCGAGCCCGCAAAGACGCCCAAAAACATCAAGCCGCCGACGACAATCGTGAGGACCATCGCGGTAATCGACAATGTGGTCAGCATTGCTTCCTTGAGCACCGCGTAGGAGAACCGCCCATAGGCGATGGTCAGCAGCAATGCACCGACAGCGCCGACGGCGGCGGCTTCGGTCGGCACCGCGATGGCGAAAATTATACTGCCGAGCACCACGGCGATCAGTCCGAGCGGCGGCAACAATATAATTGCGGTGCGCCACAAGCTTAGCAACAGGGGAGTGTCGTCCCTGATATAGGCGGCGCGCGGGGCCGCCGATGGCCGGATCGTGCAATAGGCCATGATGTAGAGGATATAAAGACCGGCCAGAATCAGCCCCGGAAACAGCATCGCGGTAAACAGCTCGCCGATGCCAAGATCGGCGATTGTCGCCAATATCACCACAAGAACGGAAGGCGGAATGATCGATCCGAGCGATCCGCCGGCACAGATCGTGCCCGATATCAGGCCTTTGTCGTAGCCGTGACGCATCATTACCGGCACCGCCAGCATGCCCACGACCGTCTCGGTCGCGCCGACGACGCCACTCGACGCGGCGAACATCACGCATATCACGATCGTGCCAACCGCCAGGCCACCCGGCAGATGATGGGTCCAGCGATGGATTGTCTCGAACATGCCCTCGGCGATGCCCGAGCGTTGCAGCATCGCCCCCATGAAGATGAACAGCGGCACCGCCGCCAGGATATGCGAACTGCTCACTTCCTCGGCCCGTTGCGCGAACATCACGACCACGGCGCCGCCGAACTGGACTATGCCGAACACCAGCGCCACTGACATCAGCGCGAACGCGACCGGCACGCCAATAAAGATCACCGAAAGCAGTACCGGAAACATCAATAATGCCAGATCGAAAGTCATCGCGGTTCTGCGCGAAGATTAAAGGTGGCCCGGAAACTGCGGATTGCCTCGGCCAGGATCTGCAACGCAAAGAACGAAAAACCTATCGCGACAAAAAACCGCAACGGCCAAATGATTGGGTTCCAGGCCGACTCTCCGGTTGTCTCTCCGACAATAAATGCTTCGATTGCGACATTGAAGAGTTGCCAGGAAATCCAGCACGTGACCGGCATCATGAACCCGATATAGACGACACAATCGATTGCCGCCTGTGCACGCGGCGGCAGGAGCGCATAGATGAAATCGATCCGGACATGCTGGTTCTGCCGGGTCACATAGGCGATCCCGAAAATGAAATGAAGACCGGTGACCATATAGGCCAGCTCATAAGCCCAGAATGTCGGGAGGTCGAAAAAGGACCGCGCGATAACCTCGTAACCCATGATCAAGAGCAGCACAACGACCATGCTGGCGCTGACCATGGCCGAACGATAGGTCAGGCCGTCGATCAGCGCCAGCAACCGGCTCGCAAAATTCGATGTCATCTTTATGCGGCGCTCAGGATAGATTTGCCGCCCGCAACGATGCTCTTGGCCGCCTCTGGATACCGTGCGGCGCAAGCGGCCCGAATTCGAGAATGGGAATTTTGCATCACAACCTCGTCGGTTTTCGCCAACTGTGTTTTGCAACCGCAAACCGGCGCCAGCCGATGCCGTGCTATTGCCGCGCCCGGCGCCATGCTGCTACGTTAACGTCCGATTAGTGGGAACCCCAAGACCGGGCCACTGAGGCTACGGACGGTGGCATTCGAACACAAGCGTGAATGCGAACCATGAAACCAGCGTTGTAGAAGGAGCGAGTCATGAAGGACGGGATGAGGTTCGTTGACTGCGATATGCATATCATGGAGCCGGTGGATTTATTCGACCGCTATCTGGACAGCCGGTTCCGCGACCGGGTGACGCTTCCCGTTGGCGCGGATGGCCAACGGACGCGCGGCGTCATCGTCATTGACGGTCAACCGACGACGTACGATCACGACACCCAACAACACCGTAAACCGCATCGCAGCCGCGGACAAAGCGAGACTTCCCAGCCGTTGTCGGGTTCGCGGATGGCCGATAGCGGGCGGCTGGATTTCGCGATCGAGCGTAAATACGACGCCATTGCGCAAGTTATGGGCATGGAGCTGGAAGGGATCGACATCGCGGTTCTGTTTCCTACCATGGGTCTCAGCCTGCTGGCACGCGATAACATGGACCCAAGGCTGTCGCTGGCGCTTTGCGAAGCCTACAACAACTGGATCCACGAATTCTGCCAGCATAGCCCGGACCAGTTGAAGTTCTCGGCGATGCTGCCGCCGCATGACGTGAACCTGGCTTGCGCCGAACTGGTCCGCTGCGTCACCGAACTCGGCGCCGTCGGTTCCTTCGTGCGGCCCAACCTGGTCAACGGGCATTTCTGGCATTCGAATTACTGGAACCCGCTATTCGCGCTGCATGAGGAACTAGACGTCACACTCGGTTTTCACGAGGGTACGGGTGCTGCGTATTCGCATATGAACGAGCTGTATGGTGAAAACCGGTTCTACCGGCATGTCGCAAGCCACTGGATCGAGATGCAGCAGGCCTTGATCGCGATGCTGATCGCCGGCGTCTTTGAATTCTATCCCAAGCTGCGCGTCGGATTCCTGGAGGCGCAAAATTCCTGGGTGCCGGGCATCCTGACCCGCATTGAGTGGGATTATCCGCAATACCGCGATAGCCACGCGCCCTATCTTTCACTGACGCCAAAGGAATATTTCCAACGCAATTGCTGGGCGGCGGTTGAAGGCAGCGAGCCGGAAATCGCAGCGACCGCGAGCCAGATCGGGGCCGACCGGATGTGCATCTCGACCGACTATCCGCATTTCGATTCCAATTTCCCGAACGTGTCCAACAATCTGCTCAACAACGTACCCAAAGACATGGCGGCGCAAATATTCATGGGCGGGGCGCACCTTTACGATTTCAACGAAGAGCATTTCGCCAAGGCGGCCCTGGCGGCGGAAAAGTACCGCGCGGTCGCGGCCGAATAACAACCTGCAAAACCGGGGCATGCGGTGAAATCGGCGCTTTGCGACAGGCTGGGGTTTGAATTTCCCCTGTTCGCGTTCAGTCATTGCCGCGATGTCGTCGCGGCGGTCACCAATGCGGGCGGGTTCGGTGTTCTGGGCGCCACGATCCATACGCCGGAAACGCTGGAGATCGAACTTGCCTGGATCGACGACCAGGTGAACGGCAAGCCGTATGGCGTCGATCTTCTTATTCCAAACAATATGGACGCCAAGGATGGCGCAATTTCGGCCGCCGAGGTCGAGGCGCGCGTGCCCCCCGAACACCGCAAATATGTCAGCGACCTGCTGGCCCGCAACGGCCTGGATGTCGATGATCTGTGGGATCGGAAAATCGCCGATAATTTTGGCGATCATTTGCGCGTCGCCGGCGCATCGAAATTCCTCGACGTTGCCTTCGCGCACCCGATCAAGCTGATCGTCAATGCGCTGGGCGTGCCGCCGGATGCGATGATGGCGCGCGCCCGCGCCAAGGGCGTCGCGGTTGGCGCGCTGACCGGCGCCAAGGAACATGCCATCAAACATGCCGAGGCCGGCGTCGATATACTGATCGTATCGGGTACTGAAGCCGGCGGACATTGCGGCGAGGTATCGACGTTGGTGTTGGTGCCCGAAGTGCTGGAAGCGGTCGCGCCCTACGGCGGCATCGAAGTACTCGCGGCTGGCGGTATTGCGACCGGACGCCAGATGGCCGCCTGTATGGCGATGGGGGCGGCCGGTGCGTGGGCCGGTTTGGTCTGGCTGACGACGGTGGAGGCGGAAACGACACCCACGGTGAAGCGGAAAATGCTGGCCGCGAGTTCGCGAAATACCGTGCGCTCGCGCAGCCGCACCGGCAAACCGACGCGCCAGTTGCAATCCGCCTGGACCGATGCGTGGTCCGCCAAGGATGCGCCGGAGCCACTGCCGATGCCGCTGCAAATGGTGCTCAGCCGTCCGGCCATGGCGAAGATCGACAAGCTGGCGGAGCGCGGTCACGAGGGCGCCCAGGCGTTGGCGACTTATTATGTGGGCCAGGCTGTCGGCCTGATGAATAGCGAACAATCCGCGCGGTCCGTCGTTTACGATTTCATGCGGGACTACGCCGATGCGGTAGAACGCCTCAATAACGCGCTTTGATCGTCAGCTCCGCATCAGCGATGTGCTGACGCTACCGGCCAGTTCTTCCGCCCACCCGGCCTTTTGCGCCGCCGTATCGACGGCCCGGATTTCGGTGCTGGTCTATACGCGCCGGGCAATTTTATAGCCGACCGATTCCCGGTCCCAGGTGCCCGGCGTGACGCCGGCTTGCCGCAACGGTTCTTTTTGAATTTTGTTGGTGGCGGTCTTGGCCAGCGCCTGGACCGCTTCGATAAAGCGCGGTACGGCGAAACGGGGAATTTGTTCGACGCAATAATCCAGCAAGGCGACATTATCGATGCTGGCGCCGCCTTCAGTGACGATATAGGCCTTGACCTCGTCCTCGCCGCCGGCGCCCTCGATCCTGATGCCCACCACGGCGCTTTCCTGGATTCCGGGATAGTTGTTCAAGACCTGTTCGATTTCGAACGACGAGATATTCTCGCCACGCCGTCGAATACGGTCCTTGATCCGGTCGGCGTAATACAGCCGCCCTTCTTCGTCGAAATAGCCAGCGTCGCTGGTATGGAACCACAGATTACGCCAGGTTTCGACGGTTCGCTCCGGCATCCGGTAATAACCCTGGTTGAAGCAGAAGGGGATTTTCGGGCGGACGATGATTTCGCCGATCTCGCCTTGCGGCAAGGGGGCGTCGGTTTGCGCATCGACGATCCGCACGTCGAAATATTCGTCCAGGATACGGCCGGCCATGCCGGGCAAAAGCGGATCGTCGGCGTTGGTATAGCAGGGGATATTGATTTCGGTCATGCCATAAGCCTGGATGAATTTGAAGCCGAAGCGGTTTTCCATGGCGACGCCCCATTCGGCGGCGATGGGGACGGCCAGGACCGTGCGCAGTCGATGGTCGCGGTCGAATTCGGATTCGGGCGTGTTGAATAAAAATTCGGGAATAACGCCAAGCGCGTTCGATACCGTAGCCTTGCAAGCGCGCACGTCATCGAGCCAGCGGCTCGGCGAAAACCGTTCGATGCAATAAACCCGCGACCCGGTAATCAACGAACTGAATACCTGCAACATCAGGCCCATCACATGGAACAAGGGCATGCAGATATACTGGCAATCCAGTTGCGTCATCGCCATGGTACGGGCCATGCCGTGACCGAATAAATAGCAGTGGGCGTGCGGCATCAGCACGCCTTTCGAAGGCCCGGTGGTGCCCGATGTGTACATGATGCAGGCGATGTCCTGGGGCTTGGGAGTGACCAGGACATCGCCTTGGTGCGCGGCAAGGCCGGAGAATTCCTCGAACGTCATGGCCGGCACCCCGGACAGAACGTCCGGGCGCCGGTCCGGCACATCGCCAGCGACATAGATCGTGGCCACCAGGTTTTCGTTGCCGCCGATAACCGCATCGAAGGCATCGCCCAGCACCGCGTCGAGGAAGACCACGCGCGGTTCGGCATTGCGCATCTGGTGTTGCAGAAAGGCGCCTTTGAGCTCCGTGTTGATCGGCACAAAAATGGCGCCAAGCTTCATGATCGCCCACATGACCAGGATGAATTCAATACGGTTTTTGAGCATGACCATGACCAGGTCGCCCGGCGTTACGCCCAGACCGCCCAGTTTGCGCGCCAGATCGTCGCTGTCGCGGTGCAGACTGGAAAAGGTGAGGGTCGTGCCATGTTCGAAAGACATGAACTCACGCGCGCCATGGGCCTCAGCCTGACGCTGAACCAGGCCGACCAACGTCCAGCTTGAATAATCCTCCACCATTGTGCGACTCCATTTTCTATCGGCGGCGCAATATACCGAATTGCGGCGAATCTCACGAGTGACAATGTAGTGACAGCCGAACTGCGAACCCGGATTTTCGCCTAAATAGCCGCTAATTCTGTCCAGTAAATGGGGCGCATCGGGCTCCTGGCGATCACGTCCGGATGCCCGCGTCGATGCGGATTACCGCGCCATTCAGCATATTGTTTTCACAGATATGACGGACAAGTTGGGCATATTCGCGTGGTTTTCCCATCCATTTTGGAAAGGCCACGGCGTCCAATATCTGCTCACGCGCGGTCTCGCGCAGGCTCGTCACCATCGGAGTTTCGAAGATTCCAGGGGCGATGGCGACGACGCGGATCCCTTCGCGCGCCAGCTCCCGCGCCAATGGCAAAGTCATGCCAGCGATGCCCGCCTTCGCCGCGGAATAGGAAACCGCGTCGATTTGTCCTTCCAGTCCAAATATCGAGGACGTGTTGACGATCACGCCCCGGTCGCCGTCCTCGGATAGGGGATCGAGATGCCGGGCCTTGTCGGCGAACAGCCGGATCATATTGAACGTGCCAATCAGATGCACGTCGATCAGACGGCGAAAATGGTCCAGCGGCATCACGCCGTCGCGGCCAAGCATTCGGCGGCTTTCCATGATGCCGGCGCAGTTGACCAGGATTCGCGCCGGTCCCAATGCCGATTCCGATGCGGCCAATGCTGCCTGTACGCTGGATTCGCTGGTCACGTCGCAGGGGTGGCGCAGGATGCCGTCATCGTCCATTCCGGCGTCCGCAACGGCGATATCGAACCCGGCGACCTTGGCGCCAGCGGACGCCAGCAGTTCCGCCGTCGCCCGGCCCAAGCCCGATGCGGCGCCGGTAACGATGGCCGTTGTTCCTGCGATTTGCATGGGCGGTTTCTCCGGCTACTCGAAATTCGTTATTTGCGGCCTGGTGCGCGGCCGGAACCGAAGACAGTTCTTGGCGTTACTTCTTGCCGATCAGAATCGTGGCACCATCCGCACCGGTTTGCTCGACATGAAGTGTTCCGGCGGCAAGTTTGCAGGTTTCTCCTGGCCGGTGGGTAACGGAACCATCCTCGGTTACCAGAGTGAACTCTCCCTTGAGCACCAGGACAGAGGCGGAAAAGTCGTGAACATGCATTTCCTTGGCCATATTTGCCTCGTATTCAAGCGGTTCAGCATCGCTGTATCCTTCGTCCTGGAGCTGCTGTCTGAAATGCGCTTCGTTCATGTCGATCTCCTCTGGTGTCGTAATTTGTCCATGAATTCTACCCGCACTGGCTTATGGTTGATAGTGACGATGAAAGCGTGCCACCATCGATTAAGGGTTCGAGGCCGATGAAGGAGTTTTGTTCACCGTGCGAAAACTTACCAAGGAACAGCGCGTAAAATGGGTGACCGACGGCTACATCCAGCTTGAGCAGGTTTTGAGCCCCGACGAGGTCACTTTGTTCAGCAATGAGATCGATGCGATGCGCAAGGTGCCTGGCTACGAACCGCGCCCGGGCGAACTGCCGCGCGGCCATTACGGCTGGGTCGAACAGACCCCCGATCAGGACCCGGAAGGTTTTATGGACCGCCGCGATATCCTGTCGTATCACGATGCTTTCATCGCCCTGATCGACCGTCCGGAAATCTTTGAGTTGATCGTCGATATCATGGGTCCCTATATCCTGTTCAGTATGTCGCAGGCGATCGTGCGGGCCTCAACCGACGAATTTCCGGGCTACACGCATACCGATGGCGGCGAGGCCTTGCGCCGAATCCGCGTCACTGAAACCAGTCTGCCGTTGGCCATGAAGGCGATGTATCTGCTTTCCGACATAACCGGGACCGATTGCGGCAACTTCACCGTATATCCGGGCAGTCATCTGCGGCCTTACCCCGAAGACAACACGGCCCTGAACCCACATGCGCCGGGCACCGTGCAGTTGACCGGCAAGGCGGGGGATTGTTATCTCTTCGCGCATTCCCTGTGGCACGGACCGGCCCCGAACCATGCCGGGAAGGGACGCAAAACCCTGCTCTATAATTACTGCCAAATGTTTGTACGGTGGTATGATTTTGCTTCCATATCGGATGTAAGGGAACGCTGCACGCCGCGACAGCGAAGGCTGCTCGGCGACCTCGGTTACGATTTCAGGCCCGGTTCGTATTTCTATTCGCCGCCCGATCAGCTCGAAGTGATCGGCGGCGGGACACCGTCTTGAACCAAGTTGACCCGGCCAATCGCGACGCTACTATATAGTTGGCGGCAGGGGAGGATTAATCCATGAATTCTGGCGAGGCGGCGACGCCGACGATGTTGCGTGAAATCGACGACAATCCTATTGCCTGGACTAACGATAAGCTTCCCGCGGATGCCGGTGTCGTGCCGGTCAGCGCGGCTTGCCGTGACGAATTGCTGGCGCTGGCGGCACTTCTGGACGCCAATCCGTTGCCGTTGCTGGCCTTGCGGCCGGACGATTTCGAGTTGCCTGAATGCCGCGCGATGATGGGCGAGGTGCGGAATATATTGCGCCATGGCTTCGGCTTTGTCCTCATCCACCGGCTTCCGGTCGAGGCGCTAGAACCCGATACGGCGGTGGCGCTGTACTGGCTGCTCGGCAATATGATAGAGCCCGCCGCCGCGCAGAAATGGGATGGCACGATGAAATACGACGTTCGCGATACCGGCAAGAAGAACACGCCGGGCAGTGGCGTGCGTTCCTCGATCACCAAGGCGGGGCAGGATTATCACGTCGATAACGCCTTTAACACGCCGCCGGATTATGTCGCTTTGCTGTGCCTGAAGACGGCAATGTCGGGCGGCGTCAGCGGGATCGTAAGCTTTCAGACCGCACACAACAAACTGTTGCAGCGCGACCCGGAATTGCTGGCGCGGCTGTATCGGCCGTTCTGCTTCGACCGCCAGAAAGAACATGCACCCGACGATCCGGACCTGTTCAGCCGCTATCCAGTGTTTAGCTATGACGGTGATCTGATACGGGTGCGGTTTTTCGATTCGATTATTCAAAATGGCTACAAGGTTGCCGGCGAGGAGATCGACGAACTTGGGCAGCGGGCGCTGCACGCGCTGGCCGCGGTCATCAACGAGGACGGCGTGGGCCGGGAATTCGATTTCGAGCCGGGCCAGATACAGATCGTCGACAACCGGCGGATCGGCCATCGGCGGACCGCCTTCGAGGACTGGCCCGATCCAGCACAGCGCCGCCACCTCGTCCGGCTCTGGTTCCGGGGCGCGGGGCGGCCCTTCTATCACGGGTAAGGGTTTTGTGCGGGCGCTATAGTCTGACGACGCCGCTGGAGAGTGTTGAGCGGCTGTTCGCCTTCGACGCCCGGCCTAATCTTGCGGCGCGTTACAATATCGCCCCGACCCAGCCGGTCCCGGTGCTGCGCAACGGCGTGTCGGGACGCCGCGAACTGGTCCTGGTCCGGTGGGGCCTGGTCCCGTCGTGGGCCAAAGCGGTGTCGGCGGGCCGGCCGCTCATCAATGCGCGGGCCGAGACCGTGGCCGAAAAACCGGCTTTTCGCAACGCCTTCAAACGCCGGCGCTGCCTGATTCCCGCCGATGGGTTCTACGAATGGCACGCGGTCCCGGACGGGTCCAAACAGCCTTACCGAATTGCCATGGCGGATAACGCGCTGTTCGCCTTCGCCGGCATTTGGGAGCACTGGCAGACGACCGAGGGCAGCGAACTTGAAACCTGCGCCATCGTTACGACCGATGCCAACAACCAGATTCGCGATATCCATCACCGGATGCCGGTCATTCTGGCGCCTGGAGATTTCGACGCCTGGTTAAGCGGCGAACCCGGCGCGGCGGCCACGCTGATGCGCCCCTATGGCGGGTCGCTGGTCGCTTATCCTGTCGGCCGCGCGGTCAACGATATCCGCAATGACGGTCCATCGCTTTGGGACAAGACGACGCCTAACGACGCACTTCCTCGCCAACTCGATCTGCTTTAGTGGGAAAGGATCTGACTGAGGAACAGCTTGGTGCGTTCGGATTTCGGGTTGTTGAAGAATTCTTCCGGCTCGTTCTGCTCGATAATCTCGCCTTCATCCATGAACATTACCCGATTGGCGATCTTCCGCGCGAAGCCCATCTCATGGGTGACACAGAGCATCGTCATGCCCGATTCCGCGAGACTGACCATGACGTCCAGCACCTCGGAGATCATCTCCGGATCGAGCGCCGAGGTCGGTTCGTCGAACAGCATGATCCGGGGGTTCATGCATAATGAGCGCGCAATCGCGACACGCTGCTGCTGTCCGCCGGAAAGCTGGCCGGGAAATTTGAGCGCCTGCTCGGGAATTTTCACCCGCTCCAGATACTCCATGGCCATTTCCTCGGCTTCCGCCTTGGCAACCTTGCGCACCCAGATCGGCGCAAGGGTCAGGTTTTCCAGAACCGTCAGATGTGGAAACAGGTTAAAATGCTGGAACACCATGCCGACCTCGCGGCGGATCGCATCGATGCCTTTGAGGTCGTTGGTCAACTCGATGTTTTCAACAATGATTTGACCTTGCTGGTGTTCTTCCAGCCGGTTAATACAGCGGATCAAGGTTGATTTACCCGAACCGGACGGGCCGCAAATGACGATACGCTCGCCTCTATAGACGGTAAGGTCGATGTCCTTCAGGACATGAAAATCACCGTACCATTTATGCATGCCGATAATCTGGATCGCGGCGTCTTCGCTAACACCTGACGCTCCGCTCGGCTGGATGTCGGGGTTTGCCATGAATTTTACCTCTAGTGGCTGGTATGCAGCTTGTGTTCGAGATAGATCGAGTACCGTGACATGCTGAAGCAAAAAACCCAGTAGACGAATGCGGCAAAGACGTACCCTTCGATATTGGTGCCCAGCCAGTTGGAATGCGCCGTCGCCGCGGTGATGACGTTCAGCATGTCAAGCAGCCCAACAACGACGACCAGCGTCGTGTCCTTGAAGAGGCCGATAAAGGAACTGACGATACCGGGAATCATGATCTTCAACGCTTGCGGCAGGATCACCAGTCCCATCATCTTCCAATAGCTGAGCCCCATGGCCTGCGCCGCTTCGTATTGTCCGCGGGGAATCGCCTGCAATCCGCCGCGCACGGTCTCCGCCATATAAGCGGCGGCGAAAAACGACATGCCGACAAGCACCCGCAGCACTTTATCGAAATAAGTGCCCGGCGGCAGAAACAGTGGTAGGACAACCGACGACATGAACAGGACCGTGATCAGCGGCACGCCGCGCGGCAGTTCGATCAGGCAGATACACACCGAGCGGATGATCGGCATCTCCGAACGCCGCCCCAGCGCCAGCAGGGTGCCAAAAGGCAGCGACACCGCAATCGGTACGACGGCGAGCACCAGGGTCAGGAACAATCCGCCCCACTGCTCAGTTTCGACTTCTTCCAGCACCCCGCCGCCCAAAAACAGGAAATAAGCCAGAAATGGGTAGATGACGATCACGAACAGCCCGATATATTTCTTGTACGGCACCCGTTCGATCATCAGGGCGGCAAGCGAGATCACCAATATAGCGAACGCGGTATCGACCCGCCATCGCGCCTCATGCGGGTAAAAGCCGTACATGAATTGATTGAACCGCACGATGATGAAGGACCAGCAGGCGCCGCCCTCTGACTGGCACGCCCGGTCCAGATTGTTCGGCGACGTCCAATCGGCGTTCAGGACACCCCAGGTAAAGAGCGGCACGACCGTCACATAGACCAGATACATCGACGCGATCGTCAGTACCGCATTGAACGGGCTTGAAAACAGATTGACCCGTATCCAATGAACAATGCCGGTCTGGCCGCGTGGCGGCGGCAGGTCGGGGCAGTGCTCCGTGCGCACAAAGGGTTCAAATCCAGCCATGCCTATCGCTCCGTCAGCGCGATGCGCGTGTTGTACCAATTCATGAAGGCGGATGTGAGCAAGCTGATCGTCATATAAAAGGCCATTGTGATGGCGATGATCTCAACCGCTTGGCCTGCCTGGTTCAATGTTGTGCCCATCCATACGGATACGATTTCGGTGGCGCCGATGGCGACGCCCAGCGAGGAATTCTTCGTCAGATTGAGAAACTGACTGGTCAGTGGCGGAATAATGACCCGAAGCGCTTGCGGAATGATAATCAGGCGCATCGTGACGTTTGGCCGGACGCCAAGCGAATAGGCGGCCTCGGTCTGGCCGTGGCTGATCGCCTGAATGCCGGCGCGGACAATTTCAGCAATGAAAGCGCCGGTATAGGCGACGAGGCCAAACAGAAGGGCCGCGAATTCCGGCAACAGGACGATGCCGCCGGTCAGACTAAATCGCGTTCTGCGCGGTAATTCCCAGTGCAACGGAAAGCCGGCGAGCGCAAAAGCGATAAGCGGCAATCCAATCAGAATTGCGATCGAAACCAGAACGGTTGGAAACTGCTGGCCGGTCTCATTCTGCCGCTTCTTCGCCCATCTTACCACGGCCACCACCAAAGCGATTGCCAGGGCAAAGGCGACGCCGACGATCCAGAAACCGTCATCGGGAACCGGCATCGGTCCGAACAGCCCGCGGTTGCTCAGATATATCGAATCGCCCACCGAAAGGGCATCGCGCACTTTTGGCAAAACGCCAACCATGAGGAAGTACCAAAACAGTAAATGCAGCAGTAGCGGAATATTCCGCATCGTCTCGACATAGACATAGGCGATGCGGGCGACGATCCAGTTCGACGACAAGCGCAGCACACCGACGATAAATCCAACAAGCGTTGCGAGGGGACAGCCTATTAGTGCGGCTAAAATCGTGTTCGACATCCCGACCAGAAGGACATCGTAATAGGTCGCGGTTTCGAGATCGTATTTGAAGAAAGGCGACATCGCGACGTCGAATCCGGCGGGCGTGCCAAGGAACCCAAAGCCAGAGGCTATGCCTCGTGCCTCAAGATTCCGCGCCGTGTTATCGATAATATAATAAACAAAGGCGATGATCGCGGTGGCGAGAACGATCTGATAAAAAATCGAACGCGCGCGAGGGTCGTTCCACAGGCGGCCGCTGCCTACTGGCGGGCCAGTTCCCTGCTGTACAGCCATCTTACACTCTCCTCGGAGGAATATCCGGGACGCACGCGCAACTCAAACCGGCACCGCGCGAGAAGGCGCAAAAGAGGTTCAGCCGGCCCGGAAACCGGGCCGGCTGAACTCAATTATTTCTACCGGAACGGCGGGGAATACAGAATTCCGCCTTGGCTCCACAGAGCGTTGACGCCACGCACAAGCTTGAGCGGCGTGTTGACGCCGATATTACGCTCGTAACTTTCGGCGTAATTTCCGACCTTCTTGATGATGTTGTAAGCCCAGTCGGCACTCACGCCGAGCTGCTTGCCCATTTCACCCTCGGCGCCGAGAAGACGGCGGACTTCCGGGTTCTTGGAGGTTTTCATGCTATCGGCGTTCTTCGAGGTCACGCCAAGTTCCTCTGCGGAAATCATCGCATTGAGCGCCCAGCGGACGATGTCGGCCCATTGATCGTCGCCGTGACGGACAAGCGGTCCAAGCGGCTCTTTGGAGATGACTTCGGGAAGCACCATGTGATCGCTCGGCTTCTTCAGCAGCGCGCGTTGTGCCGCCAGACCCGAACGGTCCGTGGTGTAGACATCGCAACGGCCAGAGTCGTAACCGGCGCGGATTTCATCCGACTTTTCATAAACGACGGAGGTGAATTTCATTCCGTTGAAACGGAAATAATCCGCCAGGTTGAGTTCGGTCGTCGTGCCGGTCTGGATGCACACGGATGCGCCGTCGAGGTCCTTGGCGCTCTTTACGCCAAGATCCTTGCGGACCATAAAGCCCTGGCCATCATAGTAATTGACGCCGACAAAGGTCAGACCCAGATTCACGTCGCGCGTGAAGGTCCAGGTTGTGTTCCGCGCCAGCATGTCGATTTCGCCAGACTGTAGGGCAGTAAAGCGTTCCTTGGCAGTCAGCGGCGTATATTTTACCTTGCCTGGATCACCGAACACCGCGGCGCCAACCGCGCGGCACATGTCGACATCGAAGCCTTCCCACACGCCCTTGTCATTCGGGGCGGCAAATCCGGCAAGACCGGTCGTGACGCCACATTGAACAAAACCCTTCTTTTTGATGTCATCGAGGGTGCCGGCACTCGCGGCCCCCGTAAGCGCCAATGCGGCCGTAGCCGCAACAAGCATTGATTTTAACGTCATCTCCCAGTTCCTTTTATTGAATTGCCAGGTTGCAAATTCCGCATTTACGGAAGGGTCAGTTAAGCAGTGTTTGACCAAAAAAACCAATCATCTTTTCGGTATATTTCCGGCGTTGTCCGGGACCGTGTCCGAATTGCACACATTGGCGGTTTCCTCGCCTTGACTATTGATTTTTCTACACAATACTTGTCGGCCATGTCCGCATCAGATGTTCGCCGACACCGTTGCTCAGGCGCATACGGTGAATTTCCAGAATGTTGATGAGGTGCTGGCGAGTTTCCTGGGGCGCGATGACGTCCTGCGCCTCGTACATCGCCGCCAGTTCCCAGGGTGCGGCGTCACGTTGCAATTCCTCTACGCGTTTGGCGAACAGGATCGGATCGTCTTCTTTTTGCAAGCCAAACACGACGTTGACGCCGGTATGGGGGTCCATGAATCCGACGTCGGCGGTCGGCCACAACGCCATTTCGTCGGATCCCTTGTTGCCGCCCATATTGATGAATGCCTGGCCGTAGCTCTTGCGCAGGATGACCGAAATTTTCGGTACCGTGCAAAGCGATAGCGCGTTCATCCAGTTGATGATCTTGCCCGGCGCGGCGCGCCGTTCGCCCTCGACGCCGATCAGGAATCCCGGCACATCGACCAGCATCACGATCGGAATATTGAAGGAATCGCAAAACACGATGAAACTGGCCGCCTTGTTGCAGGCATCCGGGTCGGCGGCGCCGCCTTTATACAATGGATTGCTGGCCAAAAAGCCGACCGTCTGCCCATTCAGCCGCGCCAGTGCCGTCAGGATCGGGCGGCCGTAGCGCGGTTTCATCTCGAATACGCTGTCGCGGTCGGCGATGACTTCGACGACATGGCGCATGTTGTAGACCTTCTGGCGCGCCTCGGGAACGATATCGACGATTTTTTCTATCGCGTCGTCGGAACCGGCCGGAACGGCGTGGACAGGGGGCGCTTCCATGTTGTGGCTGGGCAGGTAGGACAGGAATTTCTGGCAGATATCCAACGCTTCCTCGTCGCTATCGACCGCCACATCGACCAGTCCGCTGGTCGATGTATGCATTTTCCAGCCGCCCAGCTCCTCGTTGGAAACCGGCTGATTGATCGCGATAGAGGTAACGCGGCTGCTGGCGACGGCCATCGTGGCACCCTTGCGCATGACCACGAAGTCGGACATGCAGGCATACCAGGTAGATGAACCGTAACAGTCGCCAAGCTGCGCCGTGATCCAGGGCGTCTCCCGCATCCGGCGGTATTCGTGCGGGTCCTGGGCAACGATGACGCGGCCTTGCGCGCCCATGCGGTCCGGCATCCGCGAGCCGGACGATTCGCCGATCCAGACCAGTGGCATGCCGCGTTTATTGGCGACATCCTTGATGTGCTTCATCTTCTTCAGATTGACCAGCGCGCTGGATGCGCCCATCACCGAAAAATCATTGGAAACGCATCCAACCCAGCGCCCGTCGATCTTGCCGTAGCCGGCGACCTTGCCGTCGGCCGGGGCTTTGTCGCGGACTTCATGGCGCGCCGCCGTCGCCAGTATGCCCGATTCAACGAAGGTTCGCTCATCGAACAGATGGGCCAGCCGTTGACGCGCGTTCAACAGACCGGCTTTTTTCATCTTGGCCAGGGTTTCCGGCTTGCCCATTTTCAGGACCTTGGCGCGGCGGGCCTGCAGGTCTGCGTTTACGTCCTCGAACGGCATTGTGGTTCCTTTCCTTGACGCGGCGCGGCCATGATACTGTCTTGCGCGGCAACAGTAAGAGGATACGGGCCAAACAATGGAAATTCACTCGGTCGCAATCATCGGCTCGGGCACGATGGGGCGCGGAATCGCGTTGAGCTTCCTGCGCGGCGGGCACGATGTCACGCTGGTCAGCCGCGACCCATCGAAGGCCGCCGGCGACATTGGCGATGCCGTCCGCATCGTGTCGCGGCTGCCCGATGACGCGCCCGATTTCATCATCGAGGCGGTGCCGGAGGAAATCGATCTCAAACATACCTTGCTGGCCGATATTGAGACGCGGTACGGCGCGCACCCGATCATAGCCACCAACACTTCGGGCCTGTCGATGGACGCGATGGCGGCGCGGCTCGACCATCCCGAGCGCTTCATCGGCGTGCATTACATGCAGCCGGCCGACGCCTTGCCGATGGTCGAAGTCATTCGCGTCGCCGCGACCAGCGACGCCGTTCTGGCGGCGACCACGGCGGCGCTGGCGCGCAATGGGCAGGGCGCCTTGGTCCTCAACCGGCCGGTGCCCGGCTTCCTCGTTAATCGCTTGCAGCACGCGATGATGCATGAGGCGCTGGCGATGATCGAACAGGGTTTATGCACGGTCGAGGACGTCGATAATTTTGCCCGCCGCATGCTCGGCCCGCGAATGTGCGTCACCGGATTGATCGAGCAGAAGGATATCAGCGGTTTGCAGGTAACGGCGGCAACCCACCGCAACCTGATCCCGGATTTGAACCACACCAACACGCCGGTCGCCCTGTTGCAGGATATGGTCGCCGCCGGCAATCACGGTATGGCGACGGGGCAGGGCTTCTACGACTGGCGGGGCCGCGATACCGATGCCTATAGGTGCCGCGCGGCGGATAAGCTGGCCCGGATTCTTGAATTCCTGGCCGAGAATTCAGACTAACCTGCGACGACCGCTGTTCCCGCCGCCTGCATGGCGGCAATTTCCGCCCCGCCGAGGCCGAGTTCGGCGAGGATTTCGCGCGTATGCTCGCCGATCATGGGGGGCTGCCGGCGCAGATTGAAATCATGGTCGCCGACTTCGACCGGCAGTCGCGGCACCTTGGTGCCCGGTGCGCCCGGCAGGTCGATTTTCAGCATCCGGCCATAGGCGTTGAGTTGTGGGTCGTCAAACAGATCTTCGGGTTTGGCGACCGGCGCATAGGGTATTTCGATCGTCTCGCAGATTTTCGACATCTTGGCCAGGGTGAATTGCCGGACGATATCGGTGACGACGGGCACGGTGCGTTCGCGTTCCCGAACCCGGTCCTCGTTGGTGTGCAATGTCGGGTCTTCGAGCAGGTCCTGGCGCTCGAAGCGGTCGCAGAAGCGCCGCCAGTGATTGTCGCTGGTAATGCCGATGAAGATCATCTCGTCGTCGGCGGTCGCAAAGGTCTCGTAAATTGCCCAGGCGCCGACGCGGCCCGGCATCGGCGGCTGTATGGTGTGGGTGATCGCGCCGCCGACCATATGTTGCATCATCAAGAAGGCGGTCGATTCGAACAGCGCGCTTTTCACCAACGCGCCCTTGCCGGTGCGTTCCTGGTCGCGCAACGCCGCCTGAATGCCAACGACGGCGAAGGTACCCCCCATGATATCGATCACCGAGGCCCCGGCGCGCAAAGGGCGGCCCGGCGGCCCGGTCATATAGGCGAGCCCGGCCATGTACTGGACCACTTCATCCAGCGCCGGCCGGTTCTCATAAGGGCCGCTGAGGAACCCCTTGAGCGCGCAGAACACAATTTGGGGATTGATCCGCTTGCAATCCTCATAGCCGATGCCGAGCCGTTCCATGGTGCCCGGCGCATAGTTTTCGATGACCACGTCGGCGGTTTCGATCAGCTTGTGCGCCACTGCGCGCCCTTCGTCGCTTTTTACGTCGAGCGCGATGCCACGCTTGTTGCGGTTGAAGGCGCCGAAGAAGCCGGCGGCGAAACCGTGCAGCAGCCGGGTCTTGTCGCCGCCGGGCGCCGGTTCGACCTTGATGACGTCGGCACCCAGATCGGCCAGAATCAATCCGGCGCACGGACCCATGATCGTCTGGCAAAACTCCACCACCCGAATGCCGTCAAGGGGAAGGGGGGGCGATGTTTCGCTGGTCATGCGGGTTGCTCCACGGCGGTTATAAATTTCGCCGCAACCTAACGCGCATGACCCGATACCGCAAAGGGCAGGCTAGGTCACATACCCATAAAAGGGATTCCCTATTTTAGCGAATCAAGATTCAAGATTCCAAACTGTAGGAGTTTTGACATCGCGCGTTTTGATTTGACGGGTTTCGAGTGGTCGGTGATCCAGCCCTCATTGCCCAACAAGTCGCGCGGCGTGCCGCGCGTGGATGACCGCCGTGTCCTGAACGGCATTTTCTGGCGCTTGCGGACCGGAGCGCCGTGGGCGGACATCCCGTCGCGGTACGGTCCGCATACGACCTGCGTGAACCGCTTCAACCGATGGCGCAAGGCGGGGGTGTGGGATTATCTTTTGGAAGCGGTCTCAAAGGCTTATGACGGCGACATCCAGATGATCGACTCCTCTTCCATCCGGGTCCATCAGCATGCCGCGAACGGTAAAAAAACAAACCCGATCCCGTTGCATGGGTCGCTCGCGCGGCGGCCTGACAACCAAGATCCATGCGCTCG
>Ga0066376_10000882_pt1 | contig 28793 bp, 17 predicted proteins | sample Knorr_S15_td_Bot_FD_77009 | JGI IMG/M metagenome (GOLD analysis project Ga0066376, IMG submission 77009) | Marine microbial communities from Southern Atlantic Ocean transect - Knorr_S15_td_Bottom_ad_5009_LV_A | ecosystem: Environmental > Aquatic > Marine > Oceanic | place: Southern Atlantic... | reverse complement strand
TGTTGTTATTGGCCGGGTTGACCACGGTCTCTAGAATCTCGATACCGGTGCTATTATCGGCACTTGCTACCATGGTTAGTGGGCCGAATCCAACTAGTACCAGCAATAGCAAAGTGAGGAGACTTTCCCTCTTACGATTATTTGCCATGCCCTTAAGGGCATGTGACTTGGCTTTCAACTTGCCCACTTCCTGACAGTTAACTTCATTGCTCATTTTAGCTTCTTTCCAGCGATTCTGATATCGCTTTTCAGTGGCATTTGGTGCTCCCAAGCAAATTCTTTGACCACGCGCCAACCTTTGTCACTACCCTCGTAATCGGTAATTTCGATGGTCTTATTGCGGGTATTGGCCTTGAAGGCAGCGATTGGCTCTGCATTTCTGAATACTAGATAGGCTGAACCGAACCCGAATTTCTGTTTTAATACATCAGAGAAATATGGAGCGATTGGGTCTGAAGGTGGTAGTACGAAATCCCGAATGGGGCTGACCTCTTTAGCATCGTCAAGCAGGTTCTTTCGACCCCAACAAACCTCGTGCAAATCCTGTATTAGGAAACCTTTGATCAGGGTACCATCTAGCTCGAAATCGGTCAACACCGCCTTGAGTTCTTCGGGCTTGAAGGGAGTGCCTGCCAATTTTATGAATTGTTTAAGGGTGATAACCGGGAATTCGGACACCAAATCACGCAGGTATTCCTTGCGCAATACCACGGGGTCGACCGACGTGTCATGGTGAACCGCCCTAAATCCTGCGCGATAGTCCTGGACGATGTGGCCACTGCGAATCAACGGTTGGATTAATTTTCTAAATTCAGCCCGCTTCATCGCATGGCGTTCCATGAAGATATTAGGGTCGGAATTGGCGGTGAAATAGTCGATGATATCAAGCAATTCCTCCGGTGCTTCTTGACCCCTTATCGCCAGTAATTTGGTGAAGTGGTCGTGTGAAGCCCACACCTGATGCCCTCTGAGATTAATCCCCTGGTGCAAGCGATGAGCGCTAGCCATATTCTTGAGTCCAACCCTGAATAATTCCGCTCGGCCGCGCAATGCGAAATCGTCGCGGATTTCATCGATTTTATCGAGGGCACGGATCTCGTTTTCCAAGCGAGTCTCTTGATGTAAATGATGGCGATGGAATAGTGCTCGTTCGGCGATTTCGCGTGGTTGTGGGTCGACGATGCCACCACGAATCATTCTCTCCCCGGCAATCTTGAAGCCGATGCGCTTCAAAGCAGCCAGCGTCTCTTCATCCAAGGATGAAACCGGCTCACCATTAAAATTGGAGAGCACTGATACATCGACCAATTGATCGGCGTGATTATCAAGTAATTTTTCAAAGGATTGGCAGAATTCGTCGAGATAGGCATAGGGGATGTGAATATCTTTGATCTCAAGATAATCGTTGACTTTGAACATCAATACTTTACCGATTGGGTCTACGCCCTTGAATACCGGCAGATACCATCCGCGGTCCAGCGTTGAGCGCACCTCCCAAATAAAGCGAGAAACATAGGGGTCAGACTGGGTGAGAATACGCATTGTTCTATCTTCACGCCTAGGGTGATTGAGAAGTGAAACCTCCTCGGGAACCACATAGAATGCCTCGGGCTCGGGCACCAAAGCCATCACTTTGCTAATGCGCCCGGCCCGCTCCATCTGGGCGAGGGTCATGGCTAATTCCTCGACGCTCCGCGAGACTAGATAACGTAGAGTAAAGGCGCGAATAGGGCCGATTCTACGGATGACTTCGACCAAAGCATCGCCGAAATCCATCGCCTCGTAATTATCGATGACGCGATGGAATAGGCTTAAACGACGGCGTCGGCCAACGACATCTTCGAATTGCTTGACCACGCACATCTGTCTTTCGAGATTGGAAAGCGCATTCTTCAAGTCACGCTGTAAGGAGGTGTAATCCTCTCCCTTTGGGAAGTCAGCCATCACCTCTTGGCGAGTTAGATTATCATCTACGGGAATTTTCTCAAGGATCAGCTTTTCCATCTCGCCAAGCCATGGTTCGGGTTTCAGTCCCAGCAACATAGGTAGGTTTTTCTTGGTACAATAGCCGATACGATTATGAAGCAATCTGCCCATTAGCATATCGCTATCGAGTTGTAAATCCTTCCAATCAGAGAATCTAAAATCGGCGACACGATAGAGTAATTCCTGCTGCTTTTGGAATAGGACGTGCTCGTCAAAGGCGGTAAAGGCATCGGGATAAATCTTGAAGGATTTGTCCATTACCAGATTTTGCACCCAGCGATATTCGACTACCTCCTCGGTGCCGCCTGTGATTCGGTGCTCGTCTATCCTGAGTATATACTCAGCATCGTTGGTCTGGCTAAAGAAACCGACAGAGATGACATTTCTTACCTCCAATTCGTGGAGGATTTTGTCGATTTGTGATTTTGGGAAGGGCAATCTCTCAATTAATACATCACCGGTTTGGGGACCCTCGCTACCTAACATTTCAATAATCTTCACCCGCAGGGACTCATGCGGGTCGATAATGGCTTTCTTTTGCCATTTTGTAGGTAGCGTGCCATCGAATTCAACCGCCAATTCAAATTGCAGACCTCTGGTGTAAAGGTCGCGCAAATCTGTGGCATCCTTACCACCGTTCATAGCCAAGCAACCGAGGGTACCATGGACTTCAGCCATGTACGATGAGAACCACTTACCGTCGAGTTCATCCATTCCGGTACCCTGTAGTTTTGTGACACAATTATCGGCGACCAATTCCTCGATCCACCCTTTGATGACATCGTGCGAAATACCTTCTAAGCGAGTAGCATAGAGCGGATTATCCCATTCACGATTCAGTCCTCCGCCCTTTGTCATTAGATCGAGTAAGGAGTTTGCATCGGAGGGTATAGGTACTTTCTCATTAAAATATTGAGCCAATTCCTCTTCGTTCAATTCGGTCGCTAGACTTCTCGTGCCGAGTAAACGTCTCAAGACCTCGGGGTCGATATCCTTGATGAGGAATGCTCTAGTTCGCATCGAGAGTAGATCTTCAAAAGAACTCATGTAGAGACTCATACCCAATTTTGACGGCATCTGTACCTTGGAATGGACCAAGCGCACATCAGAGGTTTTTGAGCGTTCTAGGAAATCGAGTAACCCTGCTAAGTCGATATCACCATTGTAAATCTCTTGCTTTGCCTCTCTTATCAATAGACTATCCTCGATGTTACGATGTTTTTGTAATAAGGCATCGGCTTTTTGCTGGAAGTGTTGCGGGCTGACCTCTTCGGCACCGATGCGCTTTGGAATTATCAATGAGCGACCGGCAACCTCTCTAAAACGCTTGGCAAATATCTGAGTGCTGACCACATAGCGCTCTAGAATCTCCATGTGATTGCCGGTTTTGAAGGCCTCATACATCATCGACGGACCGACTTCTCCGCTGGTTTTGAAAAGAAGGCCATTTTCGTCGAATGATAATTCCAATACCGAGATACCATTGTCTTCAGCAATCCCGGCCATCAGGTAGCCAAGAGCGGTATTGAATGCTCGTCCTCGACATGAGGTGATAAGATAGGTTGGCATTCCGGCTGAAATAATTTGTTCGACCAAGATCTTATCGTGGTTGGGAACCTGAAATGAATCGATACAATGTTCTTCAAGATGTCTTGCTATCGAGTTTGCCACCTCTGCTGATAGGCCGTAGACCTCACGCAATATTTTCCTCGGGTCTTGTTGGCGACGCAAGGTAACGAGACAATTCTCCAACAAATCTAGTAGGGCACTCGACAATTCTTTGGAACGTGAGCGTGCTTCACCAGCCCATGATGGCACGGTTGGTCGATAACCGGTTACAGAGATAACATTCACCCTTGTCCCTTGTATGTTGACCACTCTATAGGTTGAACCTCCAAGGAGAATGACATCGCCACCGCGCAGATTGGAAACGAACGATGACGATAATTTACCCAAGACTGCACCTTCGGCATTAAAGACAAGATATGAGTTATCCGGGGCGATGGTCCCGATATTTGTATAGTAGATCATACGCGAATAACCACGCTTTCCGTAGAGGTTTTCCTCCCAGTCAATCCATATTCTTCGTTCGTCCTCGAGCATGTCCAATACTTCGATAAAATCATCATAGGGGAATGTACGAAATGACCATGAAGAGGTTACGATTTTAAATGCCTCATCGATATCTAATTCATTGATGATTACCAATCCTATTAAAAATTGGGCCAGTACATCGAGGCTATTGATTGGGAAGTGCAATTCATCCATTTCCCCTGCTTGAATAGCGGACTGCAAAGCCGCCAACTCCAGCAGATCATCAACACTTGTCGGCAGGAAGCGGGCTCTAGGAACGCCGCCCACATGGTGTCCGGCACGGCCGATTCTTTGCAAGGCTGTGGTGATATCACCCGGGCTACCGATTTGTAAAACCAGATCGATCGATCCGATATCGATACCCATCTCCAATGAAGAGGAGGTAACACAGGCCCGCAACTCGCCCATCTTCAAACGCTTCTCGACATCCAGTCGAATACGCTTATCCATCGAGCCGTGATGTCCAGCAATTTTTTCACCGAGGTGGGGGCGCAATTTCTGGACAATGGTCTCGGTCATCTTCCTGGTATTGGCAAATACCAAAGTGGTATTGTGAGCGGTGATCAAGTCGGCAATCATCTCGATATTCCCCTCGAGTATTTTCATCACACTCATGTCGTTGAATCGTGCATTTGGCAGAATTATATCGAGGTCTAGTTCTCTTGCGCCACTGACTTTGGCTATGTGAATAGTAACAGTATCATCATTGCTAGGTACTAGATATTCCGCGACCAAATCAAGTGGTTCCATCGTCGCAGAAATGCCGATTCTTTGCACTGGATTTAGCAAGTGGGTGTCCAAAAATGCCATGGTTAATGATAGATGAACCCCTCTTTTAGTAGGTACTAATGCGTGCATTTCATCGATTATCAGCCATTCGACTTCGGCGATAATCGGCTGGAATCTCTTAGAGGAGATGGCGATGGCCATACTCTCTGGAGTGGTGATGAGGATGTGGGGCGGCTTGCGCAGCATTTTTTGCCGGTCAGATTGCGAGGTATCACCAGTCCTAAGTCCAACTCGAATCTCCTGAGCCCGGTCTGGGAGATACTTTTTCTTGATTTCGGTCAATGGACCAATTAGATTCTTTTGAATATCATTTGCTAGGGCTTTGATAGGTGAGATGTATATACAGTAGACTTGATTCTTCAACTCGTTTTTCAAAGCCAAACGGGTTAATTTATCAATTATAGTCAAAAACGCAGTTAAGGTTTTACCCGACCCGGTCGGCGAACAGAGAAGTAGATTCTCGCCGCGCATTATTGTCGGAATCGCCAGTTTTTGTGGGTCGGTAAAATCAGGAAATTCGGCCGTAAACCAATTACGAACCGGTCCACATAGAGACTCCAACAACTCCTCTTTACTCACGGGATTATCCAGATACTTAATTACTGGCATTTTCTCACTCCTATGACGGTAGAGGGAGAGCGAGTGAGACGAGTTATTCAATCCTTCGATTTCTGGCTGGGATAAAGTGCGGCTGATTCTGCACTTTTCCGCGCTACGCGAAGGGTTTGACTATTGTATGACTACCTCGCCCAAAGAACATGGTCGAGTTCTCGGAGCAGCGTCTTGCACGTTTGGTCGGTATTCTGCGACGCCGGGGTATAATATTGCCAGCCTTTGAAATCCATGGCGGCGCCAAGGGCTTCTATGACTTTGGTCCCGTCGGCGGAAGATTACATCGGCGAGTGATTCAGCACTGGGTCAACCATTGGCTGAAAGTTGGCAATATCGTCGAGATTTCCTGTCCGACAATCACACCCTTCCCAGTGCTTGAAGCCAGCGGCCACGTCGGTGAATTCAGCGATGCAATTACCACTTGTAATTCTTGTGAGGAGGCTAGCCGTGCAGATCTCATCTTGGAGCCGTTCCAGCAAAATACCGATGTACTTTCACTTGAGCAATTACAGGATTTACTCGTGCGCTCACAGCCGGCCTGCCCATCGTGTGGTCAAAGTGATTGGAGTTTAGTCGAACTTCAGAATTTAATGTTCACTACCGTTATCGGTAGTGGCAAGAGTGCCAAAGCCGGGTTTTTACGACCGGAAACCGCACAGGGTATGTTCACTTCATTCCCTTCGATTTATCGCCATTTTAGAGAGAGGTTACCATTTGGTGCATTGCAGGTGGGCAAGGGCTACCGCAATGAGATTGCCCCGCGTCAGGGAATGATTAGATTACGAGAATTCAACATGGCTGAGTTAGAATATTTCATTGACCCTGAAGCCCCATTATTAGAGGACACAGGTGGTTGGTCAAAGGCTGTGAATCTAATTCCTGATGGTAAGGACGAAGAGAGGTTAAGCTTTTCTGCAGCACTAAAACAAGGTATGATTCGCCATACAACCGTGGCTGATTTCATGGCAAAAACCATGGTGTTTTTGGTCGAGATTGGCATCGATTCTGATTTGATTCGCTTTAGGCAACATGAGGCGGATGAGATGGCGCATTATGCCCAAGACTGCTGGGATGCTGAGATATATGGTTCCTATGGTTGGGTGGAATGCGTGGGTATCGCTCATCGCGGTTGCTATGACCTAGAGGCGCACGAAAATGCAACCGGGCAACGTCTTCGTGCCTGGCGCAGCTTTTCACAACCAAGAATCGAGCAGGTCGATGGTTGGACCATCGAAGGCGCGGTCGCAGGTCCGGTCTTCCGTGGTGATGCTGGTATTGTCAAAAGCGCCTTGGAGCGATTACCCGCGGATGTGTCATTTCCACTTGAAATACCGGTAGATGGGCGAATGGTTGAGGTCTTGGCCGAACATGCAAAGCGGGTTCAAAGAACCGAATCAATAGCCGGAGAATGGTATATCCCCCATGTTATCGAGCCAGCCTTTGGTATCGACCGGATAATCTGGCACGTCTTGGACCACGCCTTTGACGATACGGCAAAGGATGGTGAGGAATATTCTATATTGAGATTTAAGGCTGCGGTTGCTCCGGTGGATTATTGTGTTTTACCACTGTTTGAAAAGGATGGAATGGATGAATTAGCATTGACGATACATAAGAGGTTGTGCGCAGAAGCGAATTTGGTATCGATTCTCGATGGCAGTGGCTCCATCGGACGCAGATATGCCCGGGCAGATGAGATAGGTGTGCCTATTTGCATCACCGTCGATCATCAGTCGGTAGAGGATGGAACAGTCACCATTCGGCAACGCGATGACAGTAGTCAAACCCGAATACAAATCTCGGATTTACCCTTGTGATTAGCACCAAGGTTATTGGAGTGCTGACTTTAGCAGAGGGGCGTGAACCTCAGTGATTGGACCGAGCGCTACCGTCCCGATAGTGAGCGGCAGCTTGAGGGCAATGAGTCCAATCGTAAAATCATCCGTAATTGGTTGGATCAATGGCAACACGGCCGACCAATAAAACCCGGGCTGTTATTGATTGGCCCTCCCGGTGTCGGTAAGACCACAATCGCTAGAGCGGTTGCTAACGATATGGGTTGGGACGTCATCGAATTGAACGCATCGGATGCTCGAAATGCGGTAGCGATACGAAAGGCTGCAACCAATGCATCTACCCATCGATCCCTATTCATGGACGAGGATAGCAATAAGCGCACGTTGATTCTTCTCGACGAAGTAGACCACCTAACCGGTGGACTTCATGCACTGTCCGAGGAGAGATTGAAGAAAAACCTCAGCCGAGACGAGAATGCAAAAACAGTCAGTGGTGATAGTGGCGGTAAGGCCGAGTTATTGCGTCTACTCAGCGAGACCAAACAACCGGTTTTCCTCGCCTGTAATGAGGAGATGGGGCTGTGGGGCCGTGGTAGTTCATGGCGATCAACCCGTGATAGATTCATGCGCCATCTTATCGCCATCAGATTTACCAGAGTCGGTAATGATGGCTTACGAAGGATTGCTAAGAGGATTCTTTCCAGTGAAAATTATACCGTCGATGCCGATGCACTCGACGAATTAGTCGAAGGAAACCCGGGTGATCTTCGAGCCTTGGTGCGTGATTTACAAGTGATTTCAACCATGGCCGGCAATCATCTTGCCAAGAGGGATGTGCTCGCTCATTACCAACTTGGACAACGTGATACCTCATTGGAGTTATTCAGTGGTTTGCAAGAACTCTACATGGCGAGGACGGCGGAGAAGGCTAGTAAAATCGCCCGTAATCTAGATAAAAACCCAGATGATCTCGTCGCTTGGGTCTCGTGGAATAACGCTGCGGTGATGACCGATTCTGCTTCTATAAACCGCGCCTCTAAGGCTCTAAGCCTAGCTGATAAACTTCTCGCCTCTCGTTTTACAAATACCGCGCAAAGGTCTTGGTATTGGGGCTCGCAATTAGCATCTCTATCGGCCAGTGTCACCTCTAATGCTGGTCAAGAGGGCCGAATATTCTGCTCCTATCCTGATTTCTTACGTTATAGCGGAACATCGGTGCGCAGTTCGATAATCGAACGCCTTGCCGATACCTGTGGCTGTTCTCGCAATGCGGTAATCGAGGAGATTTTGCCACCCTTATTGGCTGTTCAAAATGGCGATGGTGACGACTTCTCAATCTCTTTATCCTTAGGTCTTAGCCCGGAGGAGCACGCCTCGCTCTCGGGATTGAATACAACTCATAGATCGACCAAGGAATTGATGGAAAGGTATACTCTTGCGATGAATAAACCGATTGAGTTGCCGGTTGAGGACTCGGTCCAAACCAAACCTATCGAGGAAGAAGAAAGCGCCACAGATAGTGGGCAGAAGACGCTTTTTTGAATTAGCGCTTTGAGAAAATATTCTTGAACAACTTCATCGAAGTTCGATCCGGAGCATCTCTTTTCTCGCGTTTCCAAGTATTAGGATGGAGCAATAATAATGCGGTCAATAATTCGAGACGGCCAAACCACATCAAGGCTGAAGTGGTAATCAATGCCCCTGAATTCATACTAGCCCAAGTATTGCTCGGACCATAAGACCCCAATGCAGGGCCGGTATTGCCCAGTGATGAAGCGACGACTGAGAAAATCGTTTCAAAATCCGAATCCGGCATAAAAAATGCTAGAGCGATACAAGCTACGGAAAATAGCATAATCCACACGAAAAGCATGCCGATAATCATCCCTAAACGCTCCCGCTGTACAACCTCTCCATTCATCCTGATGCGTTGAACTCTTCGCGGTTGTGTTATTCTACCGATTTCACGTATTGCCACCTTGAATGCGAGATTGATTCGCAGTACTTTGAGACCACCACCAGTTGATCCCGCACATGCTCCTACTATCATCAATAAGATAATCAGTACATGGGTAATCACCGGCCAAATGCTATAATCAGTGATGCCGTAACCGGTTGAGGTACCTATTGAAACCACGGTGAAAACAGCATCCCTAAAGCCACTGGCTGAACCATCTGATATGTATAATACCATAGTGATGAATAGTGTAATCACGGTTAGCATCGCAATAAATAATCGTCCTTCTTCATCACCGAAAGCCTTCTTCCACTGCCTTTCCCAGGCAAACCAGATCAAGGTGAAATTAATGCCAGCAAAGAGCATGAATACGATGATGATCGCCTCGACTATCGCAGAATCATAGAATCCGATATTGGCATCATGGGTGGAAAAACCACCGGTTGGCATTGTGGTTAAGCCATGGTTGATGGCATCGAATACCGAGAGGCCACCGACCGACCACAGCAGAATGATCTCCACTAAGGTCAGTGCAAAGTAAATACTCCACAAGGTCATTGCCGTTTGCTGAACCCTCGGCCTTAGCCGTGAAAGTGAAGGACCGGTTAACTCGGCTCTAGCCAATGCCATTCCGCCGCCAAGAATTCGTGATAACAAGAGCATACCGAGCATGATGATCCCCATTCCGCCCAACCACTGGGTCATCGAACGCCAAAGCAAGATCCCCTTAGGTTGGGCATTGATACAGTCGACGGTTACTCCGGCGATGCAATTCGGACTCATTGAATAGTCGATTACACTAGCTCCGGTAGTGGTAAAACCACTCATCGACTCAAACCAACTATTGACCCCTCCACGCATGATATCTATCATACTGGAATCTGTAAAGGGCCCATGGAATACCCCGCTGAGCCAAAAGGGTAAACTACCGATGAATACCGCGAACGGCCAAGCCAAAGCAACTGCGGCAAAAGCCTCTCGATCACGCAATCTTTCACTGGTATCGGTTCGTACATAATAACCGAGCAGGAGCAGTCCAATCATCCCGGTCAAAAACGTAGGGATTAAGAATGATTGAGCCGCCATGGTAAAACCATCCATCGCCCAAGTGACGATGAAGCACAGTGCCAATGGTGCGATTAAGGCAATCATGGTCCAGCCCACAATTAGGGCAAGCACGTCTTTACGCATTTTTTCACACCTTGAAGCGTCTTTCTAAATCACTAATCCGGTCTGGGGGTAGGAAAATAGTCAAGCGGTCACCTAGTTGAATCGTTTTGGATGGCGAAGGTCGTAAGGTCTCAAGACCATTTGCGGTTTGCCGTTGAATAAATGCAACCTTGCACCATTCCGGTAAGCCGGAATCTGCCAAAGCCTTGCCGATAAATTTCACCTTTTCACCAACTGGTAAACAGATACCCACCACGTCAGAAATAGAGGAAAGAACCGCGTATGGCCCAGGTAATTCTGAGTGAACTTTGGCTAACATCCCATCGACAGCAATACGGTTTTTATCGACGGCAAAGGTAATCCCCATCCTTCTAACAACATTGACCAAATCGGTAGATGTGAGGATTAAACCGGTCCTCTCCACTCCAAGATCACTGGCGAGAAGGGCTGCGGCAATCGATTCATTATCATTGGTGAGTGCGGCGATTGCAATATCGTGCGATGCAATTTCAATCTCAGAGAGCAAGCCCTTATCGAGATGGTCACCATGGATTATTTCCAGATTGGAATTATTCGCCATCTCGGTTCCAGCCAGCGTATTTGCTTTTTGCAGATCTCTTTCGACAATGGTCACGCTGCCACCGAGATCCAAGATCTTCTCAGCGATTCTAACCCCCACTCTACCAGCTCCAAAAATCGCGACTCTTGGTGCACTAGGAAAGTCGACCACCTCGTGACCAAACACCCTTAGAATCCTATTGAAAGAGGCTTCACCTACCGTCGCGATTGCAATCCTGTCATGGGGTAGGATTTGATCATCCTCATTCGGAATCTTTCCTGGTTCGGATTGGCGTTTCAAGCCGACGATCAACGGCATTCCACCTTCGATTCTCTTGCTAGATTCTCTCAAGGTTGAGAAGGTGACTTCACCAGCATCGGCAGTAACATCTAATTCAAGGATAAATGCACCAGATCCAAGCGGAATTACCTGCTCAAAGGATGATGATCTGAGACCGGACATCAAGCGATCTATCGCACCATCGATTGGATTGATAACAAAATCTACCGCGGTCCATTCCTTGAGATCACCACTCAATGCCTCAGCGACTAGTGTCGGGTCATGTAGACGACAAATCGTGGTGAGTTTGCTGCCATTATCATTGGTTGCTTTTGCATGGGCGTGCTTTGCTAGGGCGCAAGACAGTAGATTCCTCTCATCCGATTGGGTTGCAGCAACGTATACCTGAGCATCTTCGATACCGGCTTCAATAAATTTCTGCCGGTGGGTTACATCGCCTTGAATAACCAGCGCATCGAGCCCTTGAGCACTCTTTACGGCGCGGGCATCATTATCCATTATCACCACGTCTTTGGACTCATTACGTAGGGCTTGTGCTAATTCGGTACCGACTCTACCGGCACCTCCGATAATGATTCTCATTTTCAGCCCCCAAATTCCTCTACGGAGTATTTATTCTCCCAATTACCACCTGTAATAATAGGTTCACCTTGAGTATAATACATCCTCGGTTCTCTCGAAATAACACCTTGGTAAGCATTGTCGTATTTGGTTCCGTGATAATAGCCATAGATCTTGTCACCATTTGCATAGTATTGCTCTACCCAATTGATGTAAGCGGTTGGCGTTTGCATCAGCCATTTTTTATTCACCACGTCAACTGGGGCTTCGATATAGCATGAATCTAGCGATATTCCAACTTCCGCACAGTATTCATCTGAGAGTGGCATCATGATATATGCCCAGCCGTGGCCTTCCCAGCGGCCATAATCAGCGGCGGTAAGAGCGCCAAAAACATACCAAGTAGGAACATTCTTTACCCGCATTATACTCATGAATGCATTGGATTGTTCGTCACAATCGCCAATACCTTGGGCCAGACAATCTTCACCATTACGTGGTGGATTGCCAAAACTTGAGTCGACCGCCATCTGGTATAATTCCTGAGCGTTTGGGTAGCGAACAAAGGACTCAGCACTTGGATCAGCCATATAATCAAAGGCAGCCCGAGCGAATGCGTATACATTCTCCTTCATGCTAGCAGGTAACGAAGCATCTATTTCAGTCGCTGCTTGAATCACCGAAGGTGCGGTATTAGTACCATCGATCGCCCAATTTGCAGCACCGGAAGTAGCACGATTGTACCAGGTCTTACTCAAGCCAAAAGTACTCGATCTAATCCCCTGTTCACGATTTGTAATTTCGGAAAACGAACCCGATCGCTCAAGATTAATCCCCTCTGATTTACCATCGATTCGACTGTCGACCTTTACTGAATTCCACCAAGTAAAACTAGTGGATTTTAATTTGATTACTACATCTACTCTGCGATGGCAGGAGACATCGACCAATAATCGTGTGACTATATCTGTACGCTTGCAGGTTTCACTTGCCGTGGTCCCGGGGTTGATATAACTGGCGACCTTAATACAGGGGCCGTGAGAGCAATAGTCCACGGAATTATCGTCTGGTCTGGTCTCTGGCCACCAGATTTCTGTTCCTTTTGATGTCACCTCAGCTGCAGCGCGACTCTTTTGTGCACCACTTGTATCGACACTAATGGTTTCACCATCAACCAATACCTGAATCGAAAGGATTTCTTGAATGGTGATTTTACCTGGCGATTTGGTTGTATCACTAAAGGCAAAACCCTCGCCATGTTCGAAATTATAGACCTCGGGTGGCAGTGGAATACTCTCTACGATCCCTGCGACATTGGAACCATTATTCCAGTAAGATACTGTCCGGACCAAGGTATATTCAGTCTCGTAAGGATATTCATAGCCAGGCATTACCATATCGGCTGCCAATTCCTGAATCTCTGCCCATTGAGCCAATACATATTGTTTGGCATCCGGTGAAAGGAATACAAAAGCAACCAGTCCGAGCATTGCGATTTGGTAGATACGTGATTTCTTCTTTCCGCGTCTGCGCCGCATTGGTTTCGCAGCCTGACGCGGGGCCATTCCCCTTTTGGCTCCGCGTGATGATGCACGTTGAAATTCGCCCTTCTCACGGCTCTCCATTCCAGCAGCACCACTGATGACCCTACCACAACTATAGCAGATTGAGTCCCCTTCCATCGTAGGGGATAGGCAGAATGGACAACTTCCCATCGGCCTGACCATGTTCGGCGCCTCCATGAAGGTTGCTGCGGGGCAACCATTGTCCACCTTTAAGAATGATAAGGAGTATAATGGAATTTAGTGTATCTAATAAGTGGACACTTACTCCTCTTCAGAGCCCGTATATCTAGCCTTTTCTGCCCAAATACGCCTCAGTCTTCTTCGCGCCGGTTTTGGCACTGCAGCCCACACCCATCTCACTGCGTTTTTCTCAGCTAATAGGACCAGCGGGATGATGAAGATCCAGGTCAATGGTTGAAGGACTGTGAAATAGAGTGCGGCCAGGAATATAGTACGAATAATAAACGAGCGAAAAACCGCTCGCCAGCGTTCGCCCTCAAGCATACGATAACCATGATGGGCGCAGATCAAAGCCTCGCAACGCGGGGTGATAATTGCTAATATAACCAGATTGGCTATGATGAGCGCGCTAATCTCATAAATCTGAAGAACACGAAAAATCAGATACATCGAAGTCATTCCGCCTATCGCTAAACCCAAGGCCCAGCCACTGGTCGGTTGGGAGCCGGTCTTACGCACCCTTGCCCGTCTCAGCATCAGGTGAATCGCCACGCTCCCTAGCAATATTATCACCAGATTGGAAATCGAATTACCCGAGGTAACCCCGGTCAAGCCGGCGGTGATGAAGGGCACGAATATGAAGCGGTCAACTAGAGAAGCATAGACTCCACCGATCAATATACCCCAAAAAATTTGATTCCAGGCGGTTGGCAAATCGTAGAATCCAGAAAAGCGAGTCATCACTCCGCGCCAACCTAGCGCCATTCCTACCAAAGCCGTCATCGAGGCCACTTGGAAGAGGATGGCATCACTGACCATGAGCAGCCCTCATGCCTTCCATTCATCTCTGTTGTGGCAGCGAGGGGTTCAAGTCCTCCCTCTTCGCCACAGTGACATGGCACGACTGCTCCTGTTCGGTGGCAAAGGAGGTGTGGGCAAGACAACCACATCTACCGCTACTGCGGTGGGTTTGGCCAAGGCTGGTCTGAAGGTCTTGTTGGTCAGCAGTGATCCCGCTCACAGTACGAGTGATAGTCTGGGTGTAGAATTGGGGGCAGTGCCAACCGAGGTGGTAGAAATACCGGGGCTTTGGGGTTTGGAATTGGATCCAGAAGCCAAGATTAGTGACATGTTGCCCAATTTTTCGGAGTCGCTAGCTGGACCGATGACCGGAATGTTGGGTGCAGATGCACTTCAGGAGATGAATGAGATAAAGGAAGAGGTTTCGACATCTGAGATGATTCTTCCAGGTCTAGATGAAGCGATGGCATTTGACGAGTTGTTAAAACATCTCGAAAATCCCAATTGGGACGTAATCGTCTTCGATACCGCACCGACTGGCCATACGCTACGCTTCCTCGCTCTGCCCGAAATAATCGAGACATGGGCTGATCGAATAATCCGCATGCATCGTGTCACAGGTGGTATTCGCTCGATTCTTTTCGGGCGTAAGGAAGGCGATAAGATGCGTGAGGAATTGGAGCGCTTTAGACGAAGGGTCTTACACGTCAGACGAATCCTCTGCGATCCAAGCCTGACCAGCTTCACCTTGGTCACGATACCCGAAAAGATGGGTGTAAACGAGACCATTAGGGCCTATAAATCACTGATGGAATTTAACCTTCCAGTATCAGGTTGTGTTATCAACCGTAAAACCCCAGATATCGATCATGAATTTATCAAGCGTCGCAGAGAGATGGAAGAGGGCTATTGCCAAGAGTTGGAGGAGGGTTTGAGCGAATTGGTTTTCAAGCACGTAGAATTATTGGAGGGCGACGTTCATGGTTTTGATAGATTGAGTGAAATGTCCTACTTACTACACGGAAATATAGAATTATCGGACGGGCTTGGTCCCTTCGATATAGGTTTGGGATTACAGGTGAATAGAGGTAGTTGGCGTGACGGTGATGAGGTTCAGGTTCACCTGCCGGCAATAGAGCGTGATGAACTTTCATTGCGCTCCGAAGAGGGGGTTCTCATGGTTGGAATCAACGGCAGAGAACACGAGATTGAACACCATTCTCCAGTCAAAGCAAGTCAGGTTGGCGCGAAGTTAAAGGGTGATGTGCTCCATCTTTCTTTCCCGGAAAATTAGCGTTGGGTTGAAACCGTTGGCCTGATTCGCATGGCCGATGGCGCTAGAAGGTCTCTCACGAGGTATCCTTTCCTCACTTGGCTTGCTCAAGAGTAGACGCAAACTCGATGAGTCCGAAATGCGTGAGATGATCAAAGCATTGCGCCGTGCCTTACAAGAAGCCGATTTCAATGTACGACAGACCAAGGAGATCACAGAACGTCTCGAATCACGAATGAATGAGGAACAGCCGGGACCTGGCACGACTCTACAAACCCATGCACTCAATATCATCTACAGTGAATTGGTGCGAATGCTCGGACCTAGTCGCGAGCCAAGACCAAGACAAATCACCATGCTGATGGTTGGGCTTTACGGTCAAGGAAAGACTACTACAACGGCAAAATTGGCCGAGTGGTATCGCCGAAAACACGGGGTAAAGGTAGCGGTAATTGAGGCCGACGTGCACCGTCCTGGAGCATATTCACAACTGACTCAATTACTGGAGGACTCAACCGTAGAGGTTTATGGTGAACCCGATAATAAGAATGCGGTTTCCATCGTTCGCAATGGACTCGCTGCCCATGCAACCGCAGATATGGTCATCATCGACACCGCTGGTCGTCATCAACTCGATCAAGATTTGGTCGACGAGTTAGAACAGATTAGCGAATTGGCCCGAGCCGAAGAGAGAATCTTGGTCATCGACGCCCAAGTGGGTCAATCGGCAGGGCCAATCGCAGCTTCTTTCCATGACTTGGCGGGGATTACCGGGATTATCATCACCAAACTCGATGGAACCGCTAGAGGTGGTGGTGCGCTTTCTGCTGTCGCTGCAACCGGCTCGCCGATAATGTACATCGGTGTCGGTGAACGCGTTCAGGATTTGGAACGATTTGAAGGCGACCGCTTCATTTCTCGCTTACTTGGAATGGGCGACATCCGTGGATTGATCGATCTCGCTCCTGAAGACATGGACGAAGAGGAAGCGATGCGTTTGACTCAGCGGATGATGAGCGGTCGTTTCACCCTCAACGACATGTATAAGCAGATGGAGATGATGTCCAAAGTCGGTACGATCGATAAATTGATGTCTTTTCTTCCCTCGGGAATGTTTGGCGGAATGGGTGCGATGGGTAAGGCTCAGAAAGTGGAGATGCAAGCGAATTTAGACCGTTTTCAGGTGATAATGGATTCCATGACCACCTTTGAAAAGAACGAACCAGCAAAGGTCAAGGCAGAACGCATTCGTAGAATAGCAAGAGGTTCAGGTGTGCGTGAAAAAGATGTCCGTGAATTGATAGCCCAATGGGGGCGCTCGCGCAAGATGATGAAAGGGATGAGTAGCAATCGGCAGATGAGTAAGAAGATGAAGTCGATGATGCGCGATGAGAGTATGGACCTAGAAGGCCTTGGACTCTAATCAATAAGAACGCGAAAGTAGAACCTTACGCGTGGTTGGTTTCCCTGTCATGTGGCAAGGTCTTTCCTCAGGATAATCATCGGTAGCATCACCGAGGAAACTAAGAAAAGTCGCTCGTTCTATAACTTCAGCATCGGCATCACTACCGTCGAAAGCCATCTCGTAAATAGTACCGTCTTCCACTTCGCCAATCATCTGCCAACGCCCCGCAACTTGCTTGAATTCAGGTAGCGGCTGGACTATATTATCGGCACTCACCGCCGATCTACTACGCAATTCATCAGCGACTTCAGCCAATGCCTTTTGTACTTCAGCAACGATATCAGCCAAGGGAATAGGCTGTTTACCACCGGTGCGCTTTGCTGAAAAGGCATGACCCTTCTCGACATCTCTCGGTCCGATGTCGAGCCGTAGCGGGATGCCTTTTATCTCACAATCATAATATTTATTTCCCGGGCGTAAATCTCGGTCATCGACTTTGTAGCGTATTCTTACCTCGTCAAATCTGCGACAGACCTCGGCGATCGCAATTCCAACCGCTGGGTCTTTATCCGGCATTATGGGGATAATCGCAACCTGAATCGGTGCGATTGCCGGCGGCATTATCAGACCATCATCGTCTCCGTGGACACCGACAACAGCGCCAAGCAAGCGTTCGGACATACCATAGGTAGTCTGGTGGCAATAGCGTTGTTCGGCATTTTCATCCTCATAGGTGATGTCGAATGCCTTGGCCCATTGGTCGCGATAATGATGACAACTAGCCACCTGCAGAGTTCTGCCATTAGGCATTATCGCATCGATGCCAATCGTATACCAGGCACCAGGAAATGTGTCCCACAGCGGACGCTTTGCTTTGATAATCGGCAAGCAAAGATCATGCATTATCCGGTCGACCATCTCCATATTCTGCTCGATTTGCCGGCTAGCACATGCTTCATCGGCATGGGCCGTGTGCGCTTCAAAGAAGTGAATTTCCCGCACACGGATGAAACTGCGGGTTTGTTTGGTCTCATAACGGAAGGTGTTGACCATTTGGTAAATCTTGAGTGGTAGGTCGGCGTGTGATCTAATCCATAAGGGGAACATAGTATACATCGCAGTCTCTGACGTGGGCCGTAAGAACATCGGAATATCGAGTTCGTTTTCGCCAGCGTGCTTAACCCAATATACCTCTTCTTTGAATCCACCCACTTCCTCATCCATCCTTAAGTCGTCGGGATCCACGCCCTCATCTCGCGCCCTTTTGAGTCGTGCGACCAAGGCGTTTTCCTTATCGAGAAGATTCTCGGGGATAAGCAGTGGAAAATGGACTTCCTCGTGGTCGGTTTTTTCCATTTCACGGTGGGTGAGAGCATCGATTAATCGCATGGCTTTCCAACCATATGGCCGCCAAACATCCATGCCCTTGATGGGATAGCGTTTGTCGACGAGATCGCTGGCTTCGACGATGAATGGATACCAAGCGGCAAACTCATCCTTCTTTGAAGGAATGCCGCGCTTTGCCTTTCCCTTCGCCATACAAACACCTCGCTGGGTTCTTTCATCAATCTGCCGCTTACTTCTTGCGGCGGAATAGCAACAGCAGCAGAATGCTACCAGCCAGGAGTGCGTAATCGGGTATTCCTAATGGGTAGACCTCGGACCATCCTTGGCCATTGGTCAGATTGTGGACATCTAACCAATTGATTCGGTTTGCTCCTCCGGTTGGACAGAGGCCACGGCTGCCGATTGGCTCGACACATATATTGGCCAATGCCATTCCAAAAATCCCAGCCATATTGGCTACCGATACGAAAAACGATACCAAACCTACCTTGAATAATAGCCTCCGCCTCTTCTTTTCAGGTAATGGCGGCATTTCCTTGTGCAACGGAGGAAGTGTTGAAGGAGCTTGGCCTTCGACCACTTCGACCATCAAACTAGTCGGTGGGGCGATCTCGGTAATCTCGCCGCTAAGACCCATAATTGGCGCAGACGGTTTACTTGGCGTAATCGGTTCAATGGTCAAGCCATAGATTCTCTCAGCGAGGCTAGCAAGCACAGGGTCCCTGGCAATTTGCTCAGCATCGAACTTGCCATCGAGCAATTGATGAAGTCTGCTGCCACCCCCATCCATGCGACTCGCCTTTTGTTGCCTGTGAATTACTCATTATGAACCGTGTGGTCTCAAGCATTTCCTGCTGCTTCGACCTCAGCCCAATCCTTGAGGAAGCCATCAAGGCCTCTGTCGGTCAAAGGATGGGACATTAATTGGCGAAAAATCTTAACAGGCATGGTCACGGTATGTGCGCCCAATTGCATACAACTGAGAACGTGTGTAGGGTGACGAATAGATGCGGCGAGGACCTTGGTCGTTATCTCGGGATAACAGGCCCAAGTCTGCATTATCTCGGCGATTAATTGCATACCATCAGCACCAGTATCATCGATTCGGCCAATAAAGGGCGAGACATAAGTCGCACCGGCCTTTGCCGCCATCAATGCCTGACTGGCAGAGAATACCAAGGTGACATTGGTGTCGATACCATTCTCGGTTAGAACTTTGGTCGCCGCCAATCCCTCTGGGGTACATGGAACCTTGATGATGATATTTTCGGGTAAATCTGCTTTTAGCGCCAACCCCTGTGAAATCATCCCCTCGGTATCCATCGCCGTTACCTCAGCGGAAATGGGGCCCGAGCAGATGGCAGCAATCTCTCTGACCACGGTCTTGAAGTCGCGGCCACTTTTCTTGATTAGCGAGGGGTTTGTAGTAACCCCGTCCAGTATACCCCAGGCGGCAATTTCGCGAATTTCATCGACATCAGCGGTATCAAGGAAGAACTCCATGTTCCGTTGCCTGTAGAAGGAGGTCTTCAAGCCTTTCTCGCCACAGCCCGTTTTCCCGCCTCGACTATATGGGGGCTACTCAAGTTCAATAGGTCGAGCATTTGTTGTGCTTCACCCGATTCACCGAAGCGATCTTTTACCCCAATTCTCTCGATAGGAACCGGTTTCTTACCCGAGGTATATTCGGCTACTGCACTGCCTAATCCCCCGATTATCGAATGATCTTCGGCAGTGACGATACAGCCGCACTTTTCGCTGAATTCGTCGATTAGAGCATTGTCTAGGGGTTTTAGGGTGTGCATGTCGATAACTGCTGCCGATATCCCTTGGCTCTCGAGCTCCTCAGCTGCTTTCATCGCTTCATGGACGAGAACGCCGCAGGCGATAATCACAACATCATTTCCATCCTTTAACACGATACCCTTACCGATTTTTATTTCATCTTCGCGTCCACTGTGAACGATAGGGGTTTTATTGCGGGCGGTTCTCATGTACGAAGGAGATTTTAACTCGACCAATTGCTTGGTCAATTCTCGTGTCGAGACGACATCGCAGGGGTGTATGACTACCACGTTTGGTAAGGTACGGTATATCGCTAAATCCTCAATAGATTGGGCACTTGAACCGTCGGTTCCAGTATGGGTTCCACCGTGGCTACCACATATATGGACCGCAAGGTTTGGTCGGGCGATACCATTACGCATCTGCTCAAAACCACGCTCGGTGAATATAGCGAAAGTGCTGGCGAAGGGAATGTAACCACTCGATGCTAAACCCGCCCCGATCAACATCATATTCTGCTCGCCTATACCACAGGATACCGTGCGTTCGGGGTGCGCTTTACGGAAGTGCAGGGATTTGGTTGATTTACCTAAATCAGCTTCAAGTACCACTACCCTCTTATCGGCAGAAATGTCGAGAAGAGCATCACCATAACCATCTCTGGTCGCGGCCATCTCACTCATGCATTCACCCCTAACTCGTTCATCGCCTGTTGCAATTGTTCATCAGTTGGTGGCGCGCCATGGAATGCCGGGTTGTTTTCCATGAAGGAAACCCCCTTGCCCTTGACCGTATTAGCAATGATAATCGCAGGGCGGTCAGTGATTGAATCGAGCCAAGCGATTCCATCGACAATAGCCGCCATATCGTGACCCTCTATCTCCTTGACCGCCCAATCGAAAGCAAGCCACTTAGCCGTGATATCAAACATTCTCATCTGCATATCACAGAAGTCATCGTTCTGGATATTATTACGGTCTAGAAATACCTTAAGGTTGCCCAATTCGTGGTGCCTAGCAGCCATCGCCGCTTCCCAAACCGCGCCTTCTTGGAGTTCACCATCGCCGATCATCACATAGATGGTTCTCTCTGATTCATCCATTCGTGCAGCCAATGCACAACCTATGCCAAAGGAGAGACCCATACCCAAACTTCCAGCACTAAAATCAACCCCCGGTGTCCATTTCATATCGACATGGCCTTGACAGACGCCGCCGAGAACCCGATATGATTCAAGATCCTCATGACTGATAAAACCCATTTCAGCGAGCAGTGCATACATACCTGGCGAAGCGTGCCCCTTGGAGAGAATAAAACGGTCGCGGTCAGACCATTTTGGATTTGAAGCATCGACTCTTAGTCGCACACCATAGAGTGCACAGAGAATATCTATCTCTGATAATGACCCTCCTGGATGTCCGGCTTTTGCCCGGTGTGTCATCCGACATATTTCGACGCGGCACCGTCGTGCCATCTCCTCCAATTCCGCGATAGCCATGCTCTGCATGTCTCGACCTCGGTCGGGGTGATTGACTATGGCCTTTGATGGTTGTGCTACATCACTTGGTGCTCGGAGGTCGTAATGAATTGACCAAGTCTTTGCTGGCCTTGGTTATTACCATTGCCGTATCGGTGACAAGATGGCCGCCTTTAGGCATTGCTTGCGCTGCTAATGTGATGAATACCGCTACGAACCAGCCGTAGAATAATAGCGAGAGTGAATTGCCAAGTGTGCCGATACCAAGTGCCTTTGCTGGGTCGATATCTGCGACGATGAATATCGCCAATAAGACACCCATCAACGATTCACCGGCGATGAATCCAGCGCCGACCAGTACGCCACGATCTTGAACTTCAGACATCGCCTTATTCGCCTCAGAACTCGCTTCTCCTTCAAGAGTGCCATCAATGCGCAAACGGGCGCCGCTGAGCATTATGTGAGAGATTACCCCACCAAGCATTATCGGTACAGAAAGCGCAAGTGGCAAGTATATACCAATCGCTACCGACATTACTGGCATTTCTAGTTTGATTAGGATTACCGCGATAATCGCACCGAGAAGAACCATCTGGATATTGAGATCGCCGCCAAAGGCTCCTTGGACAATGGCACCAATCAATTCTGCTTGTGGCGCGAATAGAGCGTTGTCGCAATTGTAAAGTGTGTCTGCGTCAAAGGGTGCAAATGATGCTTTTTTCTCACCTGCTTCAATTAGACGTTGATTGGTGGCGGCACATGCCGTCTTTGAGATTTGGAAGGCTTTGTGAAGTAGCGAAAGAACAGGACCTATTACAATCGCTCCGACCAACACACCGATAATCTCTGCGATCTGTTGTCGGTAAGGTGTAGCGCCGAGCATATGTCCGGTTTTGAGGTCCTGCATCACATCGCCGGCAATAGCAGCCGAGGTGGCGACGATTGCGGCGATGAACATAGTCGCAATCATCAAATCAGGTGTTTCCATACCGAGGATCAAGTCCCCTATTATCCAAACGAGGCCGATGGTGAATAGCAATGTGGCGATAGTCATTCCTGAAACCGGTGAATTTGAGGAACCTACGACCCCTGCTATATATCCAGCGACTGCGGCAAAGAAGAATGAAACCACTGCTAGAAAAAGTGCCCCTGCTAAGGCTAGAACGAGGCTGCCTGTGGCATACCAGTAAAAGAGGAAAGTCAAGGCCACCAACACCCCACATGCTATCATCACTTTGTCCAAAGGAAGATCCTTCTCGGTTCGCAATAACTCCTCATCATCGGAGCGTGATGAGCGCAGTGCTTTGGATAGGCCTACGAAAATCGTATCCTTCATCGACCAAAGAGTATAGATTCCGCCGACGACCATCGCACCTACGCCTACGTAGCGGATTTGATTTGACCAAACCAAGTAGAAATCATCGACTAGATCGCCACTCCCTGGCCAACCATTTATCAACCCGTATAGTGGTACTAGAATTCCGAACCCTAGTACTCCACCTAGGAAAATAAAGGAGGCTATTCTCAGACCGACGATAAAGCCGACTGAAAGTAGAGCAAGCGAGAGTTCTGCTCCGGCGTATAATCTGGTACCGAGAAAATGAAAACCACCCTCTACATGCTGATGAGTCACGCGGAAACCCTTAACGAACCAGCCATATATCGCTCCGATCCCTAGAGCATACATGATGGCAATCAATCCACTACCGCCCTCTTCACCTGCTACCAATACCTCACGACATGCCACACCTTCAGGATATGGTAACGCTTCTTCGACGATGAATAATCGGCGCAGAGCAATTGTGAACATCGTACCTAATAATCCACCGAGTAATGCGATAATCAAGGTTTCAAGCCACATAATTTCGGTCCATATTCCCAAGACCAAAAGTGCTGGCACGGTGAATATAACCCCCGCCGCTAGGCTTTCACCTGCGCTGGCCATGGTCTGGACTGAGTTGTTTTCCAAAATAGTTACGTTCTTAAATCTGAATCCGCGTAAGATCAGCATCGACATAACCGCTGCTGGAATCGATGCCGAGACCGTCATTCCGACATAAAGGCCCAGATAGGCATTGGCTGCGGTCATCACCGCACCTAAAATCACGCCGATGACAACGACCCTTATTGTCAACTCAGCAATATCTTCCTCAGGCAAGACCCACGGTAAGTCGGCATCGCCCATGAGGCCGGGAGAAGTGCAGGGCTTGTCAATCAATCGGAGATATCCGCGGATGTCCAACCTTGATGATAATAAAGGCCACCATGTGGGGAGTTCTGAGTGTGTAAACACTATTGGTGATTATGATGGCTGAGCAAAGATGGCATCATATGAATTCCGAGGCGGTGATGTCGCACCATGGTTTGACCATGGAGGGACTCTCGAGTAATCGAGCACAAGAATTATTGGAAAAGCATGGCCATAATCGTTTAACTGAAGCCAAGAAAACTCCCCCTCTCATCCGATTTCTAGCACAATATAACGACCCGCTTAGTTTTCTATTGATTGGCGCTGCTCTATTGGCGTTGGCAATCCATCCAAATGAACCCGGTGATGCCATATTCATTTTTATCGTTCTAACCGCAAATGCCTTTTTCGGTTTTTGGCAGGAAAATCAAGCGGAACAAGCCATGGGCGCATTAAAGAAAATGTCGATTTCCCAATGCGTGGTAATCCGTGCCGGTATCGAGATGGAAACCTCTACCGAGGAGTTGGTCCCAGGTGACTTGGTTAGGCTTGAGCAGGGCCTTAACGTCCCAGCCGATCTTCGATTAATCGAATCACTTCAGTGTAAAATAGATGAATCTGCACTTACCGGTGAATCGGATACCGTATCTAAACACAGCGATGAACTCGCTGATGATACCATTCTCGCAGAGCGAAAAAACATGGCCTATCTGGGCACGGTAACCTCTTCTGGCCGGGCACTAGGTGTGATATGTAATACGGGGATGTCGACTGAATTAGGTAAAATCGCTAGCGATATCGCCACGGCTGAAACCCCAAAAACCCCTCTTGAATTAAAATTGGAAAGCCTCGGCAAATTCCTTGGCTTTATCGCCTTGGTCGTGGCGGTGTTACTGATTTCAATAAAAATCCTCCTTTCGTATAATATCCCTGGTGTCGATATAATCGACGTCGCAATCGAACAATTCATCATCGCCATCGCCATTTTTGTAGCAATCGTTCCTGAAGGATTGCCGATTATCCTGGTGACTACCCTCGCGATTGGTATGCGTAATATGGCGCGTCACAAAGCGATTATTCGACGGATGAAAGCTGTGGAAACCCTTGGCTCAACCACTGTTATCTGCACCGACAAAACCGGAACCTTAACCAAGAATCAAATGACCGTGCGTGAATTTGTATTGGTTAATGAGAGCTATGGGGTTACCGGAGAGGGTTTTACCCCGATTGGCATGTTGACTGCCGAGGATGGTGTATTGGATGATTCTAAGATGAGCGGTATGCAAAACGATCTCGATTTCCGATTGGCTGCCGCCTGTCTAAGTCTCTGTCATAATAGTCAAATCGTTCAGTCGGATGGAGAATGGATTACCACTGGTGACCCGACCGATCTCGCATGCGCAGTCCTTGGCTGGAAATTGAATGGCAATATACAGAAATTCGCCCAGCGCCATTCGCGTTTGCACGAATTCTTCTTTGATCCAGAGCGTAAACGTATGTCGGTCGTCCATGAATACGAAGGGAAAAAGTGGGTGTTCTCCAAAGGTAGTGCCAAGGGCTACAAGAATCTAGTCAGTTCGAAGGTAGTAAATGGGGAGATCGTTTCGATTGCCGATGATGATCTGCAATATTTACTGGGGATTAACAATCGAATGGCCAGCGAAGCAAAGAGGGTGATCGCACTCTTCGCGCGTCCGGTATCAGATGGCGAGGATATCACCGATATCGACGCAATGGAATCGGATTTCATCGTCCTTGGGCTTGTGGGAATAATCGATCCACCTCGCCCGGAGGTATTCGATGCAATCGCTATCTGCCAAAAGGCTGGCATCAGAGTGAAGATGATTACTGGCGACCAACAACTTACCGCACAAGCCATCGGCATCGAACTCAATATCACCGACGGAAAAACAGAACCTTTGTCTTGTAGACAAATAGAAGAGATGAATGATGATGAATTAGCCGAAGCAGCTCATGATACCAGTATCTTCAGCCGTGTAACCCCTGAGCAGAAGATGCGTATAGTCACCTGTTTACAAGCAGATGGTGAAGTTGTTGCGATGACGGGTGACGGGGTAAATGATGCTCCAGCTCTATCGCGGGCAAATATCGGCATCGCCATGGGTATCGCTGGTACCGATGTGGCAAAGGATGCGGCGGATATGGTCCTCCAAGACGATAATTTCGCAAATATTGTACACGCGGTAGAAGAAGGGCGTAATATCTACACCAATATCCGCAATTTCGTCAGATATCAGGTTTCGACAAATGTTGCCGCGGTAGCATTGATAGTATTATCAACTTTTGTCTTCGGTTGGAATCTACCTTTGACCGCTACCCAAATTCTAGTCATCAATATCTTGATGGACGGCCCACCTGCAGTTGCCCTTGGAGTGGAGAAAAGACACACGCGGGTCATGGACAGGCCGCCGCGCCCTGTCGATGAAGGTCTACCAAATTTCAAAGATCTCGCGTTGATATTCTATTTGGGTATCATCATGGTCGTAGGCACGCTATTGGTCTACTACCTCGCCGGTGGTGGTTTGCCAGATACTCCTTGCACGGGAATAATGCCGGTAAGTGGCTACTCTGGTGAGCAATTTATCAGCGATGGCGTATGTGATGAGGAAGCATGGGGGGATTGGCAACAAGGACATCTACAACACGCGATGACCATGGCATTTGGTGTATTTATCGTATTCCAATTATTCAATGTTATGAATTGCCGATCTAACGAGGATAGTGTATTCAAGATAGGGTTGTTTTCCAATCGATTCATCTACCTTGCCATATCCATCTCTATGGCACTATTATTGCTAGCGATTCAAGGTGGTGATTACATCGTTCCTTTCACCAATTTCGCCATCGGGGAATTACTTTCAACAACCCTACTGTCCAAGGAGGATTGGTTCGTCATCCTCAGTGTTGCCAGCTCGGTATTCTTAATCGAGGAATTCCGCAAATTATTGGTTTATTCTAGATTCTTTAAAATCACTAACATCCGTAGAGGATGATAGATTCATCAAGTGTAACAATTGCGCTGGTATATGGGCAAGGAATGGTCTTCGGACGTGCGCCTTGCTGGAAGCACTAGTGATTGGCACCAACGATTGCCAAAGGCGGATTGCGATTGGCCTGAGGTGGTGAGAGCGGCTTGGAAAACCCTCTCTCGCGGCGATAGTCTCTCTTTAGTTCAGGGCGTCGAACTCTATACCGAGCCCGACTTGGCCGCAATCGGTGAATTGGCAGCGATGGTTAAGACTTCTCGCTTTGGCAACCAGGTATTCTTTAACTCAAACGTGCACGTCAATCAAACGAATATTTGCGTGCTCGCCTGTAGGTTCTGTGCTTTCCGTAGAGGGCGTAATTCCAAGGACGCATACGCGATGGATATCGAAACCTACCTTGCTGAAATCGGTCGCTTTGCAGATCATGTCGATGAGGTGCACACGGTAGGTGGTCTCCATCCCGATTGGGGGATTGAGCACTATGAACAATTATTCAGTGCTGTGCATAAGACCTATCCTCATATTCACATCAAGGCTCTTACCGCAGTGGAAATCCAACATATATCCCGTCTATCACAAATTTCGATCGACTCGTGTTTAAAGCGCTTAAAAAAAGCGGGATTGACCTCTTTACCCGGAGGGGGGGCCGAGATATTAGATGATGGAATACGCGAGATCATCTGTCGTGGCAAAGAGTCGAGTGAAGAATATCTAGAGATACATCGTAACGCTCATCGAATCGGCATACCGTCAAATTGCACCATGCTCTTCGCCACGATTGAAAGTCTAGAACAAAGATTAGCACACATGATTTCCCTCAGGGAGTTACAGAGAGAAACCTCCGGCTTCCAGTGTTTTGTACCATACCCCTTTCTCCCCGATGATTCGCGCCTGCCTATGGCTCAATTAGCAACTGGTGTCGAGACCTTGAGGACAATAGCAATTTCACGATTGATGTTAGACAATATCCCTCATATCAAGGCGTATAGGATGAATTTAGGAGATTCATTAGCGGAATTAGCCCTATCCTATGGCGCCGATGATTTAGATGGTACTGTACATCAAGAGTCGATAATGCACCTAGCGGGATCTTCGACACCTTTAGATATCGATCGAAATATTCTCGCCAAGATGATCGAGAATGCTGGGGCGGTTGCTGTTCAAAGAAATACTATTTACACTCGTTTTTCTCACTTTGAAAATACAGAAACACCCCCCCTACGCGGATTGCCAATGGCTCGTTAGGTGATATTATGGAAACTTGGAAATCGACTATTGGCCGCGTTTCTTTCATCAATTGCGACCCGCTATTCCAGGGGTTAGGCACAGAATGGAATATCCTCTCGGCACCACCATCATGGTTGACCGGTCACCTATTGCGCAACGATTGCCTAATGGCCCCGATTCCCGCCGCTGATTTCGCAGATAATTGTGATGAGTTAATGCTTATTCCCGACATCGGCATATCCAGTAGAGGTGAAGTCGGGAGCGTATTGTTATTTGGCGACCGCAAAATAGAGGAGATGAGAGATGTCGCCATACCTTCAGATTCATCAACCTCTGTTAGATTGCTCAAATATCTTTTGACAGCGCGTGGATGTGATCCGAGATTGGTATTGATGGGTCCCGACCTCGATACCATGTTGAAACGTTGTGATGGTGCATTATTGATCGGCGATAGAGCCTTGAATGCTGCACGCGAATATCCTGATCGGATTAGGATGGATTTGGGTAGTTCATGGATGGATAATACTGGTGATACCATGGTGTTTGGTGTTTTTGCTGCCCGCAAGGATACACCGTTATCGGCGCTAAAATCCGCACATAAAGCGCTGCTCCAGCGACTGGATGTATTTGAGAAGGATGCATCGGTAAGGAGTGAAGTGATCAAAAGTAGCGCCGAAAAAACCGGCCAGAGTAAACAGAGAATAGAGCGGTAT
>Ga0066376_10000879_pt1 | contig 28806 bp, 24 predicted proteins | sample Knorr_S15_td_Bot_FD_77009 | JGI IMG/M metagenome (GOLD analysis project Ga0066376, IMG submission 77009) | Marine microbial communities from Southern Atlantic Ocean transect - Knorr_S15_td_Bottom_ad_5009_LV_A | ecosystem: Environmental > Aquatic > Marine > Oceanic | place: Southern Atlantic... | reverse complement strand
CTTCTGGCTCTTTTCTTGATGTGGATGATTTATACCCAACACCAGGAGTCCAAACCCACCACCGCCCTCATGTTTCTCTCCCCTTAAAAGTGTCCCATTATCGCTGAACACCTACACACTGCGGCATCGTAGAAAGCAAACAGCAGTACGATTGCCAAATCCGGGCAGGCGTCTCGCAGAGATTCGAGGATTTCATCGGTGGATGGGCGTAATGCCTTAACTCCGAGCACCATTACCTTGGGACACACATCTTTGGTAGCTTGAATAAGGGCTTCGCTACTGGTGTCCGATGAGCTGCCTAGCAGGTTGACGCCCTCATGATTTTCGAAGAATGATTTGAAAGCGTGAAGCAGTATTTGCTGCTCCTCAGCCAAGAAGACAGTTACTCCGGTGGATTTGGGCGAATCGGTGACCGTGGTTGCAGCCCCGACGTTTGGGTCGCTTTCAATAGCCACAATGGTCTTTGCAGGAGGCTCATTAGATGGTTGATGAGAATCCACGTTGCCTGAAATTCCATCTTCCAATTTCAGCGGAACTGCCGTGCCCCCAGTCGCTTCCATAAGAGAGATAACTTTGGCCAAGTGTTCGTCTCCCAGACCCAGCTTCCCCAAGTAGCTGGTCAAGTCCGACATCATCTGGGTCTTGGAACTTCCTTCCGGCTCAACGCCGTTCTCAGTGATCCTATCCGATAGTTCCAATCCCTTTGGCTCTGCAATGATATTACTCATTTACTACTTTCCCCATCCCCGTTTCTTGCTCTGTTTTCCCGGTAGGTCGACCCGATTCCGGGCCTTCGTTATGTTCGTCTCGTCGGCTTTGATTATGGTTGCTGCTCTCTTTGGTTAAATCACCCCTCAAGGTGATTTGGCGGGTGATAAATTGCTTAATCATTAGGGATTAGCTCCAAGTAGTGACGATGGAGACGAATCCGCCGCTGGCGCTCTTTCCAGCCCAAAATTTTGGTTGGCTACCCGTATCGGAGCTGGCAACGGGAGTTCAACTCGCTCTTGTCCACATGAACGTCGCCCGTAAAAGTTTTCCCTTGGTTTGCTGCCACGTACTTGCCTCTGCTCCCATTGCCTTATGAACGATTGGCTGCTCTTTTCTTGTCTGCTAATTGACTTTTAGTATTGGATTTGACTCGTTCTTTGAAATCACTCAACCGAGGGGTTCGACGGGTGAATTTATTGATAGCTCGATAGGATTAGCTCGAATGGAGTAGCTAACAAAGAATGGGCAATGAGGGGAATCCCTCATTGAATTGGGGGATGGCATATTGTCACTGAGGTGTCGGGCCGACAAGGGGATACAGCTGTAAGTTTGCAGGGCAAGACGGTTATGAAGTGGAGGGCAAAAAAAGATCAGGAAGCGACTCTGTGGTCCAGGTCACTGGAGCCGGTTCCTGATTAGAGATAAATAGTGCTGATTGGGACCAACTAGGGCAAAACCAATTGCATTAGGCGATTGAAAGGGAATCCATCCATCTTTCGGCTTCCGCAAGGCAGAGATTTGCCTTGTCCAAGTCGCCAGACTTCAGGTGAGCGCGGGCCGCATCAGCCAGGATTAGCGATAGGCCGGTGCGAAGCGCTTGGTCGTTGCCATTGCTGTATTGACCCTGTCCATCCAGTGGGGCAATCATGGTGCTTGTTGCTTCCATTTTTCCTCCTTTTTACCTATTTGCTTGGGATTCTGCATAAGATAGGAATAGGAGACACCAACCTGAACCCGGTGTTTCCTATGTTGAACAAGTCAAATACCGACCAACAAAATTAACCTTTTTACTATTTTTACTATATTTTATGTCAATTTAATTAGATAACATAACGATACTGAAGAAATATCTTCGATTATTCTCTAAAATATACAAAAATAACAACGTATATCGTCAAGTAATATTGGTTGATTTATTATACGTATTTGAATTTGCGCTGAATTTCTCTCTTGGCATGATTGCAGCGATGTACCGATTGAGAGGACTCTGCTGGGGCCGGTAACTTGATTGGCCCTGCACCGATGCCAAGAGTGGATTTCTATCCTCCATCAACAGTGGTTTTTTACGTCCTTGTGTCCTGAAAATAGTCCCTCTGATTAGCCAAATTACACGTGAAAACACTTTACTTGGCTTCTGCAACGATGTAGCATGTGTTCGGCCACAGCGGCATCAGACTTCCGGGAACATTGCGCACAACATTATCGGATATCAACAAAACGGGCCCAACTCAACTAGTCAAGAATCGCTCCTCCTTTAATCGCTCCTCCTTTAAAGGGTATAGAACCAACACAGTTCAAGGCTTTTTTCGGGAGTGGAGAGCAAATCACACTGTGGGAATTACCGCGGAGACAACAATATGACCCAACAGAATCAAGAGGCACGCTCCCCATTAGCGGGACCTGCCATAAACAAGTCCTTTGAAAAGGAACTGAACCAACTGGTAGCCCTGGCTCGAAAAGGGCACCAACCAGGCAGCCAATATTTGAATCCCTCCGATGATTGGCTAATCGAGCGTATGCCTATCCTGCAAGACATTCCCGCAGAAAAACGTGAGGAGTTGTTAAGGGAAGCCGAGCATATTAACGCCCAAGCCGCAGAAGACAATGAAGCCGGGCGCGCGGCCCAACGGGCTTGGCCGGAAGTCGTTGTTCGCCTGGACAGCGGGGGCCTCGCCTTCTTCAGCCAGTTGGGGGTCGTCCGTCGCCCTGACCTGACCCAGTATTTCATCGACGGTTTTGACGCCAATCGCGACGCTCTGGCATTCAGCGAAGAGAATCAGGCATTGTTCGCCGAGGTGTTCAGCTATATCAACAAAGCGTTGACGACGCATCTGGATGCTGGCGATACTGTAATTCAGACCGATCGGCAAGTGGGAGACGCTCCCGGCCGTTCCTTCCACGCACGCCAGATGCTCTTCGGCGCCCGTTACCTCCAAATCCCAATCATGTGGCGTCAATTGACCTTCGATCTGCCCGAGAGTGACCACAGAAATTCCCCGGATATATTGGAAGTATCCATACCGAATTGGATGAATGATTTGGGCCTGCCTGACGAACTGAAAACCCGAATCAACGCCTCCGGCATCACCCAGTTGGTCTTTAAGGCACCCACCAAAGGCCTGTCCCTCCACTTGGGCTTCGATTACGTAGGCGAGCACAAGATGGGACCGTTGTCTGTGGCAATGTTCCTGGTTAAGCAGGCAAAGGGAGTGGCGATTCAGGCGGCTCTGAGCATGGCCAGGGTAAAAACGCTGGAAGGCAAACTCAAAAACACCGCCCTATTAACGGTGGGGCCGTCGCTGCACGGCAAAAGCACCCTGACAATAATGATTGAATTGGCCAATAGCGAATTGGAAAAGAGCTTGAAGCTGACCACCGACCCCCAAGAGGGAATCTATCCCATGAACGATGACATCGTGCTGTTACAGCCTTTGAAAGAGCCGATTAAGACCGATATTGACGGTAAACAGGTCACGATTTCTTACGGGATAGACGGCACCGAGAACAACTTTTACGCTATGCCTTTTGGCCTGAACCAGGAGGAGGACCCGATAACCTTTGAGGCGGTGCGGGGCACTGCCCAAGCTCCCAATACCCAAGAGGCACTGGAGAACGTTCCAATAGTCTTGGACAACTCCACGCCCAATTTCCTGTCCAATCCCGTGCGCAACATGCGGGTTACTCTTTCCCGATCCCGCCTTGTTGCCAGGAAGGGCGCACAACACCTGATAGAAAACATCACCAACGGGCGAGAGTCCAATTCGGTGCATGTGCCCATGGAGAACACCGATAGGGTGTTTTGGCAAGCGGTAATGCGCCAAAATACCATCATCCCCCCTCTTCGAAAGCTCACGCTAAAGCAATATATCCGCGTTCTCATGTACGGCGAAGCGGTCCAAATGGGAGCGGCGATTGGAGCCATAGGAAGGCCCTACGTTGAGTATTTCTCGGATCCGTTCATTATTGGACTGGAAGACGAAAACGCCAACCTGATGTACCGGATTCTCCACAGGATGGGGACCGAGGGTCTACCCTTGGAGTACTACGTTTTCAATACTGGCGGAGTAGGGGCGGACACCAATGACGAGGCCAGTGGCCAGAAGTACCGGAAGATTCCTCGAGACCTAACTCTGATGCTGCAAGAGGCATTGCTCCGGGAAGCAGTCAAATTTGAGTACGACCCGATATTAGGATCCGAAATTGCGGTGGCCATCGTGGACCAAGGCGGGACTGAGGTCACCGACTTGAGAAACGATTGGTTGGCCAAGAACATATATGGAGCATCCGAGTATGCCAACCGAATGACCGGAATCAGCCAGCGGCGATATTACAGTCGAAACGCCGAAGATAAAGCCGGGATTCTACGCTATACCAAAGTGGACGATGAGGTTTACGACCTGTCTGACATCCCGGCTCCAACTGATGAGCGAGAACTGGCCTGGCTGATGTCCTTCTACTGGAATGTCGACCAAGCCTACAACAGCCTGTCCGATCTGACTGAGCACCTTCAACAAGGCAGACGTCCCCAGGACAGGACATTGGCCGACTTGCAAGCCATGTACGCCGCCGGAGTGGGCCGTGGTCTGGCGCTTAGCGCGGATTCTCAAGGGCTGCTCTTGACCCTGGGACTGAAAACCGCCGGCTAAGATCTGAAGTGAAGCGTCTTCCGGTTGCCCAATTTATGGAGTCCTTTAATACCGGAGGAGCCAGCTGATATCAGCTCCTCTGTGTTTGTCCTAATTGAGCGTCCTAACCCTCGGGTATCCGAGGTTGATTAAGCTCTGCTTTTCATTCAATCTTCGTGGGACGGCACCTCTTCACCGACCACATACAGGAAGTAGTAGCAGCCCATGTCTCCCATGAACTTGAATTGTTTCCTCAGGTCTTTAATCGTGGCCGGGAAGTCGGCGTGGGAGCGCAGATAGGAGCGAAACCCACCATGTTCCTCGTCCAGTTCAATGAGTTTTCGCGCGTTGCCGACGATTGCTTCAATTTTTCTCCGGTTGCGAATCACCCTTTTGTCCCCAACCAAGGTCTCGATGTCATCGGGACCGAAGGCCGCCACTGTTTCTATATCGAAGTCGTGGAAAGCCTCTCGAATCCCCGGCCACTTGGATTCCACCACTCGCCAGGAAATACCGGATTGGAAAACCGCCTTGGTCAATATTCCCAGGTAATCACCCAATGACTGGGGGATAATCTGATCCGGCGCCGTTAACTCTGGCATAGGGAGGCCTCACAAAGTTGGATAATCTAGATTTGGGGCTGGCTATTTCACCGCAATCAAGAATAGCCGTCTGAATGGCAATAGGGTGCTTCCATCGGCCCGGCGAACGTAAGCTTTACTTATAGGTTCCCGGTAGGATTGCAGAAACGCTTCTTTGTCCCCGTCATTCAGCAATGCCAGAAGAGGACCCAAGATACTCCCCTTGGTCCATTCCACCACCGGATCGTCGCCTTGAAGCACGTGTAGGTAGGTGATTTCCCAGAAGTCCAAACGGGTGGCGTGGGGGCTAAGAATGTCGTAGTAAGCGGAGAAATCCAACACCGGGTGCTCTCGCAATTCCGGTTCCAAGACCTCCCGCCAAGGTCCGGCTCGGGCCGTTTTGGCGATTAGCTCATGGGTGGGCGCTGAAAAATTCTGGGGCATCTGGACAGCAAGCACTCCGCCGGGGTTCAAACCAGTCATCAACCGGGGAAACAATTCATCGTGGTCATCTAGCCAATGCAGTACGGCGTTGGAATATAGAAGGTCGGCGGGGATTTTGGGGTTCCAGCCGTTCAGGTTCTGTTGCTGCCAGGTCACCTCCGCGTCCAATGCGCTGGCTCTTTCCAACATTGTCTCGGAGGAGTCGATGCCGGTGACCGTGGCGCCGGGCCAGCGCTCCTTGAGAAAGGACGTAACTGTGCCGGTGCCGCATCCCAAGTCATAGATTATCGACGGGTCTTCCAATGGTATGCGAGCAAGCAGGTCCAAAGCCGGCTGCAACCGCTCGTTGCCAAATCGCAGGTATTGTGTGGGATTCCAAGTACTCATACATAAATCCTGTGTGTGAATTCTATAAATATCCCGGTGTTTGACCTGGAATATCAGCCTATTGGCGTGGTGTGCTAGACTCTTCGCCAACTGGTGATTCTACTCACCGAGTCAATCAGATACGCCGACTGAACCCATATAATATACGCACCGTGCCTTGTTAGGTAAACCATGTGAACGACGCCAGTACCATGTACCAGGACCGTGTGCCAGAACCAATTAAAGGAGGATTCATGGAGACAGTACGCCTGTTGGAAGAGCACGAGTTTCCTCAAGAACTCCAGAAATACTTCGAGGGGACCAAAACCTGGTTCGGCATAGACTACCTTCCCAAGATGAGCAAGGTCATCTCCTATGCCCCGGAGTTCGCCAATACCCACGGGCGTTGCAGCCGCCGGGCGATGGTGGACGGAGACCTGACGCGAGCGCAGAAGGAGATGATTGCTGTTGCGGTCAGCGCCGTCAACGCATGTGAATATTGAACCGTAGCTCATACCACAGCCGGGAAGCTTGTGGGTTATGGAGACGACGCATACTGGTATGAAGCCGCCTACGTCTATGGTGTTACCAACGGCATAAACGCAGTTGCCGACGGACTGCGACTACCTCTGGAGAATTCGGACACACCAGCCAGAAAGCCCCTGATCATGCCCATCGAGTTCGAAGAGGCCTCCGATAGAGTGAAGGACACCTACTCGGACATCATGACCTTTTATCAGTCCGAGCAAATCCCTGCGATTTTCAAAACCCTGGCCCACGACGATGGATATTTGAAAGATTATTGGGGAGCGGTACGATTCGTGTTCAGCGATGGCAGGTTGGACCGTTTGACCAAAGAGACTCTCGCCTTTACTGCATCAATGGCGGCCAAGTCGGACTACGGCGTGGACTTTCATTTGACCGAAGCCCGGCGTCTCGGGCTCAGCGAGAAGGGTGTCATGGAAGCGGTGCAGGTGGTCCAACTATTTAGTTGCTACACCAAGATGGCGGATGGCCTTCAACTCAGCCCTGATTTCGACCCCATGGGCGTCACTTAGGGACCTTTTCCACCGCAGAGGCGCAGAGAACGCAGAGATTTTCAGATTTCTCTCTGCGTTCTCTGCGGTGATAACGCCGTATTCCGCTTACCTGGGTCAATGGTCAAGCGACATTAGCTCGTCCCACCGGTGGTAGAAGCGCCGGTGGTTGCTTTCGCTCATAGCGTAATCGCTGGCCCAGCCGCCTAGCGCCGAATCAAAATGGTCGTGACCCAGTCCCATCTGGTTGTTCAAATCCACTCGCTTGGCCATAAAACCCTTGCTGGTGCCAGTGCATTCTTGCCAGTTGTCCATGTCGTCTTGCTCGAATGTGCCAGCCGGACTGTGGGCCCGAACGGACGCCAGCCTGATGGCTTCTTTTACTTCCGGGGGAGCGTCCCTGTCCACGTAGCTAAAGGCCCAAATCTCAATCTGTCCAGGGCCTTTGGGATGCAAAACCCGAAATTGCTGGGCGATAGTGCGAATCATCCCGAAGTTGGGGAAAACAGTGCCAACAATAGGGTTGGCCAATTCCCAACGTTTGCCTAAGCGATGTTTCGCTTCCTCCCGAACGGAATCTTCATAACCTTTGATTTGAGGCACTGCAGCCTCGGAAAACTCACCCGCGCCCCGAGATATCAAGCAGTGCCCATTACCCGGAGAGATTATCTGTCCCTGCAAGCCGGAACCCCGCTGCTGCCGGTTGCGGGACTCGGAAGTGGTGCCAGTCTTAAGGGCGGACAGGTGGCTCCATGCCACATGATAGGAATCACCGGCGAAGTTCTCGGCGGGAAATTTCCAATTTGCGGGCACCACCGACTTGTGAACCCCGCCAATCACCTCAACACCGCCTTCCCGGCGTCCGAAAAAGGCATCCAAGTACCAGGTCATCTCGCCTAGATATTCCCGCAACGGAGGCGCATCCGCATCGAAGGTGGCGAAAAACAGGCCATTGTAGCTGTCCAGTTGAGCCACCCGAGAAAGGCCCCATTTACCCAATTCCAATTTTTCGTAGTATGCGTCTTTCAGGTTGGGCACCGCTACCAGGCTGCCGTCGTTGCTATAAGCCCAACCATGGTAGGAGCAGGTAAACGAACTGGCATTGCCAGAGTCTGCCCGGCATAGGCGGTTTCCTCGGTGGCTGCAGATATTTAGAAAGGCGTTTACCTTGCCTCTCCTGTCACGCACAACCAAGACCGGGTCTTCTCCCATGTAGGTGGTGAAGAAGTCTCCAGGTTTGGGGATTTGAGATTCATGGCAAAGGAACAACCAGCACCGGGCAAAGATTCGCTCTAATTCCTGCTGGTATATGTCATTCTCAACGAATATTCGCCGGGACACCAGGCCGTTTTCGGTATCCACCAACCCCTTGGTATCCATCGCCATCACTCACCCACTGTACTCCAGAGAATCGAGAATTCGACGCCGTATTTGCCTTGGCAAATGTATAGCACGGTGGAACTTGAGGGTCAAGCGGAATCAGGAAACAGTCAGCGGAACATTCACGTTTTCGTCATTTCGTCCCAAAGTAGAACCAAACATTGTGCGGTTGGTCGTGGACAAAGGCTGTGCCCGCGGGTAACATTGCCCATTATCCTTCCAAGACTGGATAAACGCCTAAATTCGAATCAATAACCTGTGAGGATTTAACATGGCGCATATCAAACAAACCATCGGCAACGTAGAAATATTTGTTATACACGACGCCGAGATTGCTCTACCCGTTACTCGGTCTTTCCCCGACGTTCCAGTGGAAGCCTGGGCTCCATATCAAGAGCGGTTCCCCGAAGCTTTCTCTGGCGCCGACAGCATGCGCGTCCACTTTGAGTGCTACCTGGTACGCTCTCAGGGGCAAACAATACTGGTGGATACGGGCCTGGGTTCGTCCAATACCAATCCAGGCACTGTCATCAACGTGGGGGGAGGCACTGAAGGGGAACTGTTGAGCCACCTCCAATCCGCCGGTTTTCAGGCCAGCGATATAGATACTGTGTTCCTGACCCACCTCCACCCGGACCATGTGGGTTGGAATGTGACCAGGAGCGACGCAGGCGAGTCGGTGACCTTTCCAAAGGCTCGCTACGTGGGAAATCAGGCCGACTGGGACGCTTTCGACACACCCAAAGACTCAGAGGTCTTTGGTTACGATTGGTGGGCCGACACAATGACACCACTGAAAAGACTCGGAGTACTCGAACTGGTCACCGGCGAGACTCAATTGACCAGCGAAATCACCGCCATACCCACCCCGGGCCATACGCCGGGCTCCATGAGTCTGGCCATAACATCCGCAGGCGAGAAAGCATTTATCATGGGAGATGTGTTCCACGGCCCGGCCCAAGTCACCGAGTCGGACTGGGTGTTCCACTACGATGTGGACCCTGACTTGGCCGTGCAAACCAGAAACCGGATGCTAGACCGGATAGAAGCAGAAAACGCAGCCATGGCCGTCTGCCATCACAGCGGTTTTGGTCGGGTAATTCGGGTGGAGGGCCGCCGCTATTGGCAGGCTATGTGACCTACACCGTGAATGCTAGTCCATTAAAGTTTATGGATGGCGGGGATGACTTCCTGGCCCGTAAAGTCGATATACTCCAGAACCTCGGATTGGGGCATATCGGGATAGAATAGCCGGATCATCACGTCGGTGAAGCCCATCTGTTTGTACTCGTTAATCTGCCGTATGCACTCATCGGGCGTGCCGATCAAAAATGTGTCGTCCATCAAAGACTCATGGTCTCCCGTGACTTTTCTGGTCAGCACCTCGTCGGTTCCTCCCAGGCCGTGCTGGGCATAGACTTCGTATTTCTTAACCACGCCTCCTTTGGCTTTGGCTAGCGCTTTCTCATGGGTGGGGGCGCAGAAATACTCCCGGACGATAACCATGTCCTCGGGTATGGGCTTTCCGCTCTTTTCCAAGGCTCGATGGTAGACGTCAATCTGGTGGCGTATGGTCGCCTTGGATTGAGCAGGCCCAACATATAGTATGTCGCCCTCGCGGCCCACGCGCCGCACCGCCGGGTCGCTCATTGCCGCTTGCCAGACCTTCGGGTAAGGCTTCTGATAGGGCCTGGCGGTGGGCCGAGCATTGGTCACTTGGAAGTGCTCACCATGATGAGTTACTTCGTCTTCGGTCCAAAGTCGCCGCATCAGGCGCAAAGCTTCGGTGATCCGAGATCCGCGATGGGCCATGCTGGTTCCCATGGCTTCGAATTCCTCGGGCCGGTAACCCAGCCCGACGCCCAGGATAAACCGTCCTTCACAGATGTGGTCGAGGGTGGCGACTTGCTCCGCAACATCCACCGGGTTCAACAACGGGAGCAGCAACACCGATGTTGCTAGTTTCATGTTTCCCGGCTCTGCCGCCAACCGAGCCAAGATAGGCCAGGGCTGGAAATGCTGAAAAGGATCTATCAGCAAGTGGTGACCCCAGCAAAAAGCATCGAATCCTGCATCAGCGGCGGCTCGGAACTGGCCCAGATGGTCTTGCCACTGCTGTTGGAGGTCCAACGTCTCTCGCAAGACGACGTGCCCTACGTGGTAACCTACGCGCAATTGTGAGCCTTCATTTATAGTTTGGTTTGATTCAAGTGAATGGCGCAGCTCATTACCTGGTCCTACGCCTTGCTGCGCTCCTCAAACTCGGCTCGGGCCGCCGCCAGTAGTTCCGGGTTTTCCAAGAAGTCACACGCGGTTAACGATAGTGATTTGGCGACGGCAATGGCATTGGAGAAGGCCAGCTCGGTGGTAGCGGTCTCGCTCATTTCCCTGGAGTGGGAAGCCACCGGATGGTCACTCACCGCATACCTCAACTCAAAGGACGGCATCACCTGGCTGACATTGCCAAAATCGGTGGATGCCGCGCTGCCCTGTCGGCCAGGATAGGGCTCGTCCAACGGGATGCCGATCGCCAATGCGTTGGCCCTAAGGGTGTTTGCCACCACGGAGTTGGGTCGCACGTTTTCGTAGAAGGGATAGAATTTTTCTATCTCCAGCCGCGCCCCGGCCATGGCTGCGGCGCCTTCCGCCGCACTCCGAACTTTGCCTACCACAACATCGCTCAAGTAGTTTCTGTCCCGGCAGCGGAGCATGAAATTGGCGGCGGCATACTCCGGCACCACGTTTGGCGCTTTCCCGCCATCGGTGATTATCCCGTGTATGCGAACATCCTCCCGCAGGTGCTGGCGAAGGGCGTCGATGCCGGTGAACAGGTGAATAACCGCATTCAGGGCATTGATTCCCGCCTCGGGGGCGGCGGCGGCGTGCGCTGCTTTGCCGTGGAAGATGTAGCGGTAGCCAACCATGGCCAGGCTCCAGCTTTCGGTTAAGGGTATCTCGGTGGGAATCACCGTGCGGTTTGACGACGGATGGGAGGAAAGGGTTAGGTTCACGTCTTCAAAAACGCCTGCGTCCAGCATGCGAATCTTCCCGCCACCGCCCTCTTCGGCAGGCGTCCCGATGACCATCACCCGACCGTGAAGGGACTTCAGGTTTGCTAGCACGCCCAAGCCAGCCCCCATGCCAGCCATAGCAATCAGGTTATGGCCACAACCATGGCCTATCTCGGGCAGGGCGTCGTATTCAGCAAGGATTGCCACAGTTGGCCCTGAGCCAGCTCCTCCGTTCATAGTGGCACGAAACGCAGTCTCTACCCCACCAACGCCCCTTTCCACTTTCATGCCGTGCCGTTCCAATGCGTCAGCCAATACCTTTGCCGCATGGTGCTCTTGATAGTTGAGCTCCGGATGGGCGTGTATATCCAACGAGATATCTACCAACTCGGAGCGTGCGGCATCAATCGATTCGTTGGCCACCGAAAAAAGCGATTCTTTGGATGGAGCATTATCTATAGCCATAACAACCTCTCTATTCACCTTGCTTGTGAGTCACTTACTTTGTGAGTTTATATTGCGGAATCATATCTACCGGAGCTTAATGGACTATCAGTATACCGAAACCACGTCGCCAACCAAACACCTTTATGCAAATATCACGTCTATCAGCGGTCGTGAAATACTGATCCGTCATTCCGGCGAAGGCCGGAATCCAGAAAGGTCTCATATCAACAAGTTCCAGGGCACCGGCCTTCGCCGGTGAGACTGAATGCTTTTCATTTCCCTCGGTAAGATAAATTTACAGCGCTATTTAACTCGATGTTAGAATAGCCCACAGGTTCCGGCCACCCGTATAGTCTCAGCTTTAATCAGAGGTCGGAAACTCTCGAATTAATCACAAAAAATTAATCGGAGAATCAATATGGCTCAAGGCCCCAGACTAGAAGCATTGCCCGAAGACTGGACCAGAGCGCTGGCCGTGGTGGCTCACCCGGACGACTTGGAATACGGCGCATCCGGCGCTATTGCCCGGTGGACCGCCCAAGGAAAGGAGGTCATTTATCTCATAGTCACCAAAGGAGAAGCCGGGATTGACAGCCTGCCGCCGGAAGAGACTGGTCCTATACGGGTTCAAGAAGAACGAAACAGCGCCAGGGTGGTTGGGGTCGAAACCGTGGAATTCTTAGCCCACCAAGACGGCGTGATTGAAGGGGGATTGCCCCTCAGGCGAGACATCACATTGGCCATCAGGCGGCATCGTCCCGATGTGGTGATAACGATGAGTTATGAAGATGGCCCAAGAGGCCCTTCATCGGCGGACCACCGAGCGGTGGGTCTGGCAGTGGTGGACGCTGCCAGAGACGCAGGCAACCGTTGGGTTTTTACCGACCAACTAACAGGGCAAATTTCTGGAGGTCTAGAACCTTGGAACGGCGTACAAATGCTCTGCCTGACCAACGTCAGCAATCCGACCCACGGAGTAGATGTCACCGGCTACATGGACAAAGCGGTGGCTTCATTAATGGAACACCGGGTGTATCTAAGTAACCTGAGCCGACAGGAGGACCCCAGCGACATGCTGCGCTCTCAAGCCGAAGAGCGGGGCAAGCTGGTGGGGTGTAAATACGCCGTGGTCTTTCAGGTTATGAATATGTGATTTTCGTGCCTTTTATTTGCCTTCGCTGATCCAGTTGGCCACCCGCTCCCCAATCATTATGGTTGTGGCATTAGTATTAGCGCGAATGACATCCGGCATAATCGAGGCGTCGGCTACCCTCAGCCCTTCCACTCCCCTGACCCGGCCATGTTGGTCTACCACAGCCATGGCGTCGGAATCCGGGCCCATCTTGCAGGTGCCTGAAATGTGATGGGAGGTGCCGACGTTGCGGTTAAGCCAGGCGTCCAAGGCGTCATCGGAGGCCAAGTCCGCTTCGGTGGGGTTAACACAGTCCAAGATGATGTCCTTGAAAGACGGGTGCTCGGCCATGCGTAAAACCAGCCTGATGGCCTTTCGCATCCGCTCTCGGTCCAGCGGTTCCATCAGATAGTTGTAATCCAGATAGGGTTGCACGCTGGGGTCATTGGCGGTCAAGAGCAGTTCCCCGGAGCCCAATGCAAGTTGCAGACTGGCGCTAAAGCCGATGTAATTCTCGTCGTCGTCAATCTGCACCTGAGCAGGCCGGTGTTCGCTGGTCATTAGCATGGGGCTAATCTGCATGTCGTTTCGGACGGTGGAACCCTCTACGGTGTAGCGCAGGCCCACTTGGATCACAGGGGCTTGGATCTCCGGACGGTCTCCGGTGGCGCGGAACAGCACCGCCGCCGATGGATGGTCCCTCAAGTTTTGGCCGACGCCTGGCGATTCGTGGACCAGCTCGATTCCCATAGATTTCAGGTGATCCGCAGGGCCGACACCCGATAACATCAATAGCTGGGGAGAACCGATAGCCCCGCTACACAGCACAATCTGTTCGCCTTCCACGGTGAACCTTTCTCCACCGCTTTCCGCTTCCACGCCCACAGCTTTCTTGCCTTCAAACAGTATGCGCCGGGCCATCACATCGCCCTTGATGGTCAAATTCAGACGGTGACGGGCCGGGTCCAGGTAGGCGATGGCCATGCTGATGCGAACGCCGTCGATTGTGTTCCTGGCCCTTGGAGAAACACCCGTGGACTCGGGATGGTTCTGGTCCTCGTCGGCGGCAAATCCCTCGGCTAGGCAGGCTTGCTCAAAGGACAATGCGTAGGGAAGCCACTCGCTGCGTGGATAGCGACGCACTGGGACCGGCCCGGTGGAGCCGTGGAAGTCCCCGCTGAAATCCAGGTCTGTTTCCATCTTGTTGAAATAGGGTAAGACGTCGGTAAATGCCCATTCGTCGTTTCCCACCGCTGCCCAACCGTCGTAGTCCTCAGGTATGCCCCGGAACAGCACCTGGCCGTTCACAGCGCTGGATCCTCCGGTGGCCTTTCCCCGGGGAATGGTCAATTCGGTTTGGTCGGCGGTTACCCGCGCCACGTAGTCCCAGCTATGAGGACCGTAAGCGGAAAGCCAAACGTTGTTGCCCATCTTCAAGTCTTCGGGCAGCTGCTCGAATACCGGGAAGTCGGGGCCGGCTTCCAGTAACAAGACGGAGCGGTTTGGGTCTTCCGACAAGCGTCCCGCCATCGTGCAACCGGCTGAGCCGCCACCAACGATTATCACGTCGTATTTCATTGCAATTTCTCCTCACTAAACTCAATCAGCCTAAACATTTAGCCTAAAAATTGTGGGATGTGTTGGTGCATATTACAGCCCTCACTGGGTTGCGGCAACACGCCATGAATCCATTAATAACTTCTACACCCGTTCTCTGGCCATGCGGGCGCCCTCAACCATTGCGGCAAGCTTAGCTCTGGCCACCGGCCCAGTGAGTGTAACCAGGCCGCAATCTGGGGCGGCTTGAATCATTTCAGGTGGATGGTGCCGGGCAGCGGCGAGTAGTCTATCGGCAATGTGTTCCGGTGATTCCACCCCTTCATTGCCGTTGTCTATGCAGCCAAACAGGACGGTCTTAGATGGGCAATTAGTCAACAAGGCAGGGTCTAAGCCGGGCGCTTCAAACTCCAAAGCCAGTTGATCCACCTTGGATTTTTCCAACTCGGCGAGAATGGCCGGGTAACTGGGCTTTATTGGGCGTTCCAAACCGGCGATGGGGTAGCTGTAGCACACGTGCACCGCTGTTTGAGCGTTTAATCCTTCCAGGCATCGGTCCAAGGCTTCTATTCCCCAATCCGCGACTTTCTCCGGATAGCGGCTGAACACCGGCTCGTCAAACTGGATGACCGCTGGTCCCAGCATGTCCAGGGCACGTGCTTCTTCGTTGATTGCCTCGGCAATCGCCATGGCGAACGTCCGCTCGTTGCCGTAGAAGGCATCAGCCACAGAGTCCACCACCGTCATTGGACCCGGTAACGTGATTTTTACCGGCACAGCCGCATGGCTCATCAAGAAACGCAGGTGATCATCCAGAATAGGTCCTTTGCGGCGCACCGGTCCGGTGCAACGGCCCACCACTGCCAAACGTCGGCCATCCCGTATCCATTTTTCACCCAATGTCTCGTAATCCATGCCTTCAAAACGGGTGGTTATGTAGGTCATGTACGATTTGCGACGCTGCTCCCCGTCGCTGATTATGTCAATCCCTGCGCGTTCTTGGTCGCGAATGACAAGCCGCGTGGCATCATCCTGAGCTTCAGCCAATTCCGGGCCTTGAAGAGCCCAATCCCCGCCATGTCCGTGATGGTCGGTTTCGCCGGAATCAAATGAAACCTGGGAATAGAGCCATGGAGGTTTGGGCATGGAGCCAACCACGGTGGTCAAAAATGGTTCGGCCATGGGAGTGTCCTCCATGGGCGTTTCTTCCGTGTAAGAGCAGTGGTGCCGGATGCGTGAGTTTATAGGAGTGTCGCACCGGGGTCAACGAGGGGAATTGCTTGACGGCACATTGTTGCTTGACGGCGCTTTCCGGCGATGCTATACACGACTCGAAGCTAGAAAAGGTATCCAAGAAAACCGAAGGAGCGTCCATGACCGGGCAATCAGTCAACTCCGGTGACATCATCAAGCAACCCTTGCCTTTGGAGGGAATCAGAGTGGTTGACGCCACCCACATCGTGGCGGGCCCATTCTGCTCCATGATTCTCGCCGACATGGGCGCCGAGGTAATCAAGATCGAACGTCCTGGAACCGGCGACTTGTCCAGAGGCCGGGGGCCGTTCATCAAAGCCAAAGCGGGGGATGACTCAGAAAGAGGCAAGCAAGTAAGTTCCCGGTTTCTAGCGGTAAATCGAAACAAGAAAAGCGTGACATTGGACCTGCGAAACGATACCTGCAAATCCGTGTTTGAAGAATTGGTCAGCAAGTCTGACGTACTCATCGACAACTGGGGGCCCGGGGCGCTACGCCGGCTGGGTCTGGGATACGAACACCTCAAGGAAATAAACCCTGGCCTCGTGTACGCCAGTATCACCGGCTATGGCGACCCCGACGGATTGGGTCAGGGCCCTTACTCCCAGTGGCCGGCAAACAATATGAGCATCCAAGGCATGGCCGGTTGGATGGACATTACCGGTGAGCCCGACCGTCCACCGCAGAGCGTCGGCGACAATATAGGCGATTCCGTCCCCGGTGTGTGGACAGCCCTGGGCATAGTGCTCGCCTTGGAGTCACGCCGAAAAACCGGTTTGGGCCAGCACGTGGACATGGCCATGTACGAGTGTATGGTTTCCCATGTTTACAGCAGCATAAATTCCTACCGTGCCACCGGAGAGTCTCCAACACGCTCTTGGGAGCGTCTGGCCACCGCTGGTCTGACCTTTAAGGCCAAGGACGGCTACGTGGTGATGGCTGGCATAAAGACTGAGGAAAGGATGCGGGCATTATGGCAACTAACCGGGCGAGAAGACCTGCTCCAAGACCCTCGATACTTGGGTCAAGGGGCTGGCGGGGATTTTTACTTCCAAAAGGTGATTCCCGCCATCGAGGGATGGTCTCAGACGTTGAGCCGACACGAAGTGACGGAGTCGTTAACCAAGATTGGTTTTTCCATGGGAGTGTCCCAGACTATCTCCGACCTGGCGGACTGTCCTCATTTGGAAGCGCGAGGGATGTACGCAGAAACAGGGGACACCATGGATGGAGTTTTCCGCACGCTCAAGGCCCCCATCCGTTTAACCGGTTGCGTGGAACCGCCCGCCCAGACACCTCCCCGGCTGGGGGAGCACAACCAAACCATCCTGTGCGGCATCGGTGGCCTTTCGTTAGAAACCTTGGCTGCATTGGAGACGCAAGGCGTAATCTGACCGGGGAGACATTGGCTGCATTAGAGACGCAAGGCGTAATCTGATCGGGTGTGTTCTGGCCGTTTTAGAAAAACGGTGATTAACCGGAGGATTGCTCCTTTGACGCCTCTCCCACGCCCAACTCGGCTCCGACGTCTTCTTCGGGGGAGGTTACCTGCCTGTGAAATAATGGCGTCATTATGATTACGGGAATCAGTAGCAATATCCCCAGTAGCGCACTGATGCCCACGGCAATCTGTGCGCTGAGAAAATCCGCAACTGCACCCACTGCCAATCCGCCCAAAGCAGCTACACCGATGCACTGGCCCAAAACACCCAAAGAACTCCCTCGCATGGCTTGCGAAGAAGCAATCAATATTATGGTGCTTTGCATTGTGCTAAAACCGGCGCTACCAAAACCCAACAGCAACAACAAGACAAACGAAACCACATACCACGGAGAAAAGGCAAATAGGAATAAGCTGAGCAACTGTAAGCAAATTCCTAATATGAAAATACGACCGTGAAACCTGATATTTTGCCTTGATGCGATGATTAGCGCGGAAACGAAGCTACCAATGGCCTGGGCCGAGATCAATAGTCCCGTCAACCCGGCCCCAACCCGCAAATGGTCGCGTGCTACCACCGGAAACAGCGCCTCAACGCTAAAGGCCAAGGCGTTCATGATTAGGGTAATCATGAGCACCGCACGGATAACCGGGCTATCCCAGGAATAGCGGATTCCAGAGGCCAAGTTTCTTAAGACCGAGGCAGAGCGCGACGCCTGAACCGGTATGCGAGACTTAACCAAGGCTATGGATACAAAGGCGAGGGAGTAGCCGATTAACAAGACTACGTAGGCTCCGGTGAATCCGCTGAACTGGACCAGCAAACCAGCGGTCAATGGGCCGAGAAACCTGCCGATGGTCGAGTTGATTGTCTCCAAAGACATTGCATTCGAGATTAGCCGAATTCCGACGATGTCGAAAATGAATGACCTCCTGGAGGGAAACTCCAGGACGAACATCCATCCCATACCCAATGATGCAACGAGCAAGTGCCAAGGCTCTATGTCCCCGGTTGCTACTAAGACTAGGATTACGGCTGTGATGACAACGGAGAAAGTGCGAGAGACCATCATCACGAACCACCGGTTCACCCGGTCGGCAATAATCCCCGATACCATTGCGAATACCAACATTGGCATCCAGCGCATCACGAAAAGCAGGGCAACCTGCCAAGCAGAGTCGGTTAGTTCGAGAATCAATAGGCTAACCACCACTGCGTCCATCCAGCGGCTCGTGTTGTCCAAGCCTCCGCCGTACCATAGGAAACGAAAATCCCTGTCTTTTAGGGCGCCTCCCACAAATTGCAATGTTCTACGATTCGCGTTGGCTTCAGACATAAATCAAATAGAAATCCAATTTTCGGCTATTGGGTTGTCTGTGTTGACACAACCTGGAATGCCGATATTACCAATAAAATAAGCTTGTCCGCATTTAACTACAAGCTGGAAAGAACTCTTTGTGGCGCACAGAACTGATTGCGGCGTATATAGATGTCAGGTGACCAATCACAGCGCTGTCGAAACGTGCTCTTGCGAGTAAAGCCAACTAGGAAACCCGGCAAATTATCCCGGCCGGTTTTTGGCCTGAAAATCTCTAATCTGCGTGTTGCAGGAATGGGCTGTCGGCCAAATCCGTGCAATTGGCCAAACCGTGTCCAAAATAGTCATCACGGTCTTTATCCAACTCAATCATGACACCCAACTCATCTCCCCCATACATCAAATCGTTTGGGTCATCGTTTACGTGGCCTTTGGGCAGGTTCGATGATTGCCCAAGGTAATTGGGCGCACATGGGGAAACTGCGCCCAAGGCATGAAAAACCTCGTGGAGCATGATGGTGTCCTGACTCAAGCAATGATTCGGTTCGGGGTCGTCATGTCTCTCAAAAAATGTGAAACTGAACTTTACTCCGTCTCTATCGGACTGAGACCCGCAGATGGGGTTAAGGTCACCGGCTCTTCCGGCAAAGGGAACCCAGCCAGCATAGATTTTTTTCGGGTCGTCGAGACCGGCTTCCATCAATCCTTCCATGAGTGGCGCAGATGTCACTACTGCCTGGCTAATCTGTGTCAGGCTAGCTTTCAACCGCACAAAGGTGATGTCCAAGACTCCATCTATGGAGTCGAACCTGAGCCCTTCCACAGGAGACCTTTCCCGGAGCCATGATTGCATACTGGCGGCAATGCTCTCTATTGTTCCGTTGATATCCCATTTTTCGTCCAAGCCATCAGAAGGAAGTACATAAACCAGGTGGACCAGATTTTCCCCCTCTTTGGGCTGATCAACTTGGTCAAATAGGGTCCGGTCCCTGGTGGTGGGAAACTCCACTTCTAAGGATAGCGAATTATTCCCCTCATCCACCTCCAGCACCGAGTTGGCGCCATCTATGGTCCAATCGACCTGATGCTTGCCCGGGATCAATGGGCCTTCCGTGACGACGATTTTCCAAATTGGCACGGCTGCTATCACGAATGCGCCCGGCTGCGGTTCTGTGCCTCTAGTTTGATTGATATATGCCTGACTTAGGCTGAGTCCATTGACGGTGAATCGGGTAGACCCTCCCCAAGATGCAGCCGCTGCGCCTCCTGAATTAGTTACGCTGTATGCCATGTAATAACCTCCGTCCGGAGGAGGTGGGCTGATTCCATAAATCAGATCGGTACCGCCAAACACCACCGGTTGGTCCCAGGATAAATCTTCCGGCAGATGGGGCTCTAAATCGGGCAATTGGAATGATAGGAATTGCCGCGTTGAGAAAGAGTTGCTCCCTTCGTTGGATTCTTTAACTGTGTTTTGGGGGTCGATGATCAGTTCCAAGTCGTGGCGGCTGTTTATCAGGCTGGCGGGATTTGTTAATTCTTTCAGCCGCACCCGTTGTGTCTTTATCTTGCCAGGGGCGGTAACCGGCTTATACCACTCAGCCACCTGTTCCCCGTCGATAAGCAACACAATGGTGTACTCTTCCGCCATTGCGTTTCCTTGGTTGGTCCATGCAATCTTGAAGGACAGGGATTCTTGGTCGAACATGATGGGACCGGGCCATCCATCAGGGACGTGAGGAGATAGTTCGGCCATCGGCACAGGGGAAGCGCTGCCCGTATTCGTGCTGGAGCATCCCAGGAATACAGCGCGTAACAAGGTTAGGATGAACACTAGTAATCCGAAGGTGGCCTTGCTTCGCAATCTCATGTGAACCAACACCGCAGCGCCTATGTTGGTGAATCGGCAAGGTTAGGCCCCGATACGGCCCATAGTCAAAAACACTTGATCTGGCTGCTTTCAGCAGCTCCGTGCCCGGGGCAATACCTCTTTGGCGCAGCGCTCCAACTGCCCGCTTTGGTCTGGCCCACCGAAGCGAATCACCATAGTCTGAGCGCCCGCCGCAATGAACTCCTTGATCCAGTCGGCGCACCGTTGGGGACTGCCGGAGCATATGCTTTGGCTACGGGCCATAGCCTCATAGGGAGCACCGTAGTAGCCTTCGATGAACTCACGCATTTCCCTGTCGGCTTGGGCTTCATCATCGTTGATATTCAAGGTGGTGTAGACACAGCGGTGCAGCTTTTCAGCGTCGGCGCCGGTCTCCTTGGCAAGTTCTTTGATCCGATCCCAGCCTTCGGTGAATACCTGAGCCGAAGCCGGGTTGGGAAACCAACCGTCCCCGATGCGCAGCATCCTTAGTCTAGCAGCATCCACGGTGCCCGCCATCCACAGAGGCACTCCCCCTTGTTGCGCTGGCTTGAGCCCCAATCTCACTTGGTCAAGTTGAAAATGGCGACCGGAATGCGTCACCTCGGGCTCCGTCCAAAGTCGCCGCAACAGGGTCACACCCTCTTCAAATATGCTGACTCGGTGGGCGAAGGACACTCCACAAGCAGAAAACTCCTTCTCAATGGCCGCTGATTTAGAGGCGATTCCGATTCCCAATATGATGCGGCCTTGGGACATCATGTCCAAGTTGGCCACTTCGTTGGCTAGCACCACCGGATTGCGGAGAGCCGGCAGCAGAACCGCCGTGCCCAATTTAATCCGCTTGGTGCGGGACGCAATGGTCGCCAGGGTGCTTAAGGCTTCCAACCTAGGGCGGGCGAGAATGCTGTCGCCCACCCAGACCGAGTCAAAAGATAATGCTTCGGCTCGTTCGGCCAGCGTGATTACCTGTTCAAAGTCGGGTTTTTCCTGGGCCATCACAATCTCCCTAGTGGGGAGCAAATAGCCAAAGGAAACGCCATTCTGTGCCATTGTGAAACCTCAACTAAGCTACTTGAAACGTTATCAGTAGGGCGAAAAACACTGCCCACGTGAGGGCATAGGGAAGGATGAACCGTCTTCTTTTTTCTAGCCATTCTGGAAATACGGGAACAGTCGCACTGAATTTAGCGTGTTTTCTCACAATGAAGGTCTTGTAAAATTCCACGGTCATTCGCTCTGCGCCGATGCAAGCGAAGAGAAGAAGGGAATAATCGGTGGTGAAGATTGAAAAAATCAGGCCCCAGGCGGCACCCACGTACGGGCTGCGCAAAAACTTTGTCGGCTCAAATCCCTCTATGAAAGCATCCTTCCAGGCACCGCAAATCGCGATGCCCAACCCCCCTACGGTTCCCCAGATCAGACCCACCAATACCCGCGGCAAGTCAATCTCAAAGAGGTAAGGCAGATAGAACCAAAAGAAAGCCAAACCGATGTAAATTGCGCCCATACCCCAGCGACGCAGTTTGCTATGGACGGTGGTTCCCAGCCATTGGAATGTTTGGATAATGTGGTATTTATCCTGGTTTTCCTGCCTGATGAATGTTTTCAAAGACTCGGTATACAGGCGCTCAAAGGCCATCACGAAGAGAAAGAAAAGCCCCGGGTTGGGGCTGTGAATGCCGTTTAGCTTTAGAAATTGGTACAGGAGCATCCCTAAGATTAGCCCTGCAGCCATGCTCCTCAAAAATTTCCCAATCTTGAATTCCTCATGGGGGGTGTCCTTGTATGCACCCCATGAGGATGAGTGCAGACCGCCAAAAAGTCCCACGATGCCATATGCCAGCAATTGTCGCCCTCGTTACAGTGTCGGTTTGGGAATAAACTGAGCCGAATGCGAGTATGAGCCTACTGTGAGTATGAACCCACTGTGAAATGGGGACCGGATTCTTACAAATCCAATTCCCGTATTTATTCTATGGAAATGGGCTCCGAAACGTGGCTGCGTCAACTGGAGATCGGCCTGGACCAGTCCCCAGATATCTGTTCTCAGAAATCTATTTAACGTGTCTATCAACGAAAACCTAGGCCAGTGTACAACATCATCAGGCCAAAGAGCCACGTAGGTCAATATTCCTCAACTTTAGGGAGGCGAGATCCTTTGGGTGTACCTGTTGCTCTAGAGCAAATGGACGGGGAGACCTTTTTCGGCAACTCGATGCGGTCGTTTTTAATCTTCACCATTTCGCTCTGAGAAGCGGACGGTTCGTATTTTGCCAACTGTATTCCGAGGCTGGCGCCGGTGTCCAACTCACGAATCCATGGGGTTAATCTTTAACGCATGAGGTGTAATATGGTACCCATCAAATAGCCCGGGTATTGGAATAAAGATAATCACTATCTCAAATCTAAGAGGGAGGAATATCATGCGCTTGGAAGGCAAGGTCGCGCTGATAAGCGGCGGCGCTAGGGGCATGGGTGCCGCTGAGGCCAAGCTGTTCGCCCAAGAAGGAGCTAAAGTCGCCATCGGGGATATCCTGGATGACGAAGGCAGGAAAACTGAGGCTGAGATTAGCGAGTCTGGCGGGGATTGCATTTTCGTGCATTTAGACGTGACCAACGAGTCCGATTGGAAAGACGCTGTATCTGCCGCTGTCTCCCAGTTCGGCAAGCTGGATATTCTGGTTAATAACGCTGGCGTGTTGCTCCGAGGCAAATTGGAGGAAACCTCTTCTCAGGACTGGGATTTCGTGATGGGAGTGAACGCAAAAGGCACCTTTCTGGGCACGAAGGCCGCCATTCCCGAGATGAGGAAGGCCGGAGGCGGCTCCATCGTAAACATCTCGTCAATGTCGGGCATGGTCGGCCAAGGAAACATTCAACCGGTATACAATGCGTCAAAGGGAGCGATTCGAATCTTCACCAAGTCCGCCGCCGTTCAGTATGCTGTTGAAAATATCAGAGTCAACTCAGTTCATCCAGGCGCAGTGGATACCCCCATGACCATGGATAATTGGAGCGATCCGGCAGCCAAACAGAAGACCATCGAACATATACCCTTGGGAAGGATCGCTCAACCCGAAGACGTCGCATATGGGGTGCTCTATCTGGCGTCGGATGAGTCTTCATTCGTCACCGGTAGCGAGTTGGTAATTGACGGCGGTACCATCGCCCAATAATCTCGCGCCCAATAACTCGACACCCAAGAATCAATAACCCCACATTTGTAGTCAACCAATCCAAGCTCGGGAGTATTAATCCGGGAGAATTAATATTGAATACAAAAAGCTTGATTGATTCCGAAAACGGCCTAATTGACCGGCGGATTTACGTAGAGCAAGACATCTACCAGCAGGAGTTGGAGCGAATTTTTGCCCGCTGCTGGCTGTTTCTCTGCCACGAGACTCAGATACCCGAGCCCGGAGATTTCTTTACAACATATATGGGCGAGGACCCGGTGTTGGTGGCCCGAGATACCAAAGGCAAAGTAAACGCCTTCCTGAATGTCTGCCGCCACCGGGGCAATCGTTTGTGCAGGGCTGAATCCGGGAACGCATCGGCCTTCATTTGCTCCTATCACGGTTGGGCCTACGGGAACGATGGTGGATTGCAGGCGGTGCCGAGTCTGAAAGACGGCTATCGTGACCAGCTGGACACCAAGGAATGGGGCTTGTTTCCAGTTGCCCAGATAGACAGCTTTTGCGGGTTGTATTTCGCCACATTCGATGCTTCCGCACCCCCGTTGCTTGACTACTTAGGCGAGATGGCCTGGTATATCAGGTCGGTATTCGACCGGCGCGAGGGTGGTGTGGAGATTATTGGCGGCATGCATAAGTGGATTATTCCGTGCAATTGGAAATTTCCTGCGGACAATTTCATCGGCGATAGCTACCACGTGCCTTGGACCCACCTTTCGTCAATCAAGTCAGGATTCGCTGGAACGTTCCGATTGGGTCAAGGCACAGACGGCGTTCCGGTTACTACGGGCAATGGCCATGGAGTTCTTACGGCCAATCCCTTGGCCTCTATACGACCGCCGATGCCCGAGATACTAGCATATGAGGAGCAGACCCTGGCCGAGACACAAAAGCGTCTGGGACCGAAGGCCAGTTTGCTCCAGACAACCGTGGGCACCGTCTTTCCCAGTTTTTCCATGCTCAGGGCCAATGCCAACAGTTTTAGGGTATGGCATCCATTGGGCCCGGACAAAACCCTGGTCTGGGAAGGCACTTTTGTGGACAAAGCGGCTCCTCCCGAAGTCAAAGAAGCATACCGATTGATTGCCGTACAGGGCACCGGTCCATCCGGCACATTCGAGCAAGATGACATGGATAACTGGCAAGAATGCACCGTCACAGCCAAGGGTGTAGTCTCTCGCCGCTATCCGATGAACCTCCAGATGGGCTTTGGTCACCAGCAGTATAAAGAGGAGCTGGATTCTTGGGCCAGCGGGTTTAAGTTCAGCGAAGATAACCAAAGGGAATTCTACAAGCGTTGGTCCGAAGTGATGGACGCTGCCGATTGGAACGAACTATAAGTGAACGTATCAAACGACCCCAAAATAATCTTGAGAACCAGAGGCACATGTAGTGGAAAATGAACTAGCAGGTAAGATACAAACGGTATTGGGTCCCATCGAACCGGGAAATCTGGGCATCACACTGACCCATGAGCATCTGTTGGTAGACCTTACGGTCGCTCACGGACCGCCCATAAGCGCCAGTGACATCGGGTTCTACCGCGAACCGGTTTCCCAAGAAACCTTGGGACGAATACGCTATTACGGCGCCCAAAACGAAGACAATGCCCAGTTATTTGACGTCTCAACCGCCATTGACGAAGTAAATTCGTACAAGGAACACGGTGGAACGACACTGGTAGACGCAACCAGTGTTGGCATCGCCAGAGACCCGCTAGGACTGTTCCGAATCTCCAACGCAACCGGCGTAAATGTAATCATGGGCGCCTCCTATTACGTAGCAGACGCTCATCCCTCGGATATGGACCGCTTGACCGAGGATGACATCGTTGACCATATTGTTCGCGATATCACTGAAGGGGCTGATGGAACTGGCGTAAAGTCAGGCGTCATCGGAGAGATTGGTTGTAGTTGGCCCTTGGCCGTAAACGAGCGCAAGGTTTTGAGAGCCTCGGCACGGGCTCAGAGGATTACCGGCGCGCCAATCCTGATTCACCCCGGTAGGGAGGAGACTTCGCCGCTGCAGATAATCGAAGTGCTCGCTGAAGCCGGGGCGGACCTGAGCCGGACCATCATGGGGCACCTGGACCGCACCGTGTTCCTACGCAGCACACTTACCAAGATTGCCGAGGCCGGATGCTACATGGAGTGGGACCTTTTCGGCACGGAAAGCTCTTTCTATCCACTAAACGTGGATATCGACATGCCCAGCGACGCAAAGCGAATGGACGATATTGCTTGGATATCTTCGGAAGGATACGGTCGCAAAATCTTGGTCGCCCATGATATCTGCGCCAAGCACCGCCTGGAAAAGTACGGTGGCCACGGATACTATTACATCTTGCGTCACATCGTGCCTCGAATGCGAAAGAGGGGAGTTAGCGGCGAGGCCATAGACGATGTCCTGGTCAACAACCCTAGAGAATCCCTGACGTTCGTACAAGCTCAAATATAGAGCCGTCTCCACTTGTTTCACTGCGGTTTCAAAATTTCATGCCATTGTCCGGAGGCGAAATGCCCGAGATTGATACCCACGATTGGGACGAATTTGTCAAAGCCAGGAACGAGTTGGAGGCCGCCAACGGATATCACCTGATGCTAATCGACAAATAAACCTCATCCTCAACCCCGCTACGCAGCGGCCAACCGATTTCTATTACCACCGGCGACGCCAAAGCTGAAATTGAGGACGCAGAGGAGCGGTTGGCTATAGCTCAGGAGAGGATGCGCCGTGCCCAAGAGCGCGTCCGCTAAGCGAGTATCAAACACTTTGAGAATGTCTCCCATCAGTAAACGGTGACAACGTTTGTGGAACACAACCGGTACTTTCTACAGATATACGAGTATTGCCAACACCAAAGGATCAGCAACCACCCCGATGGTTTTCGTCCACGGCGTTGGTCTCGACCATGAGAGCTGGGAGTACGTCCTCGCCGACTTCGATGGCCGGGCAACCCTGGTATATGACATGCTGGGGCACGGACAAACCAAACAAACACTCCAAGAGCAAAACTTTAAGCCATTTAAGAATCAACTGGATGTATTGATTCGAGAGCTTAAATTGCCCCAAGTGGTGCTAGTAGGTTTTTCCTTGGGCGGACTGGTGGCTGCGCACTATGCCGAATCTCAACCTCAGAGCGTCAAATCGCTTGTGCTGGTCAGTACCGCATACCAGAGAACCAATGCCGAACAGCAGGCAATCGCCAAGAGGTTGCAGCAAGCCAAGGATGGTGAGTGGGACGGGTTAAGCGCCGCTGCCTTGGATAGATGGTTCAGCCCCGAGTTTCTGGGCGCGAACCCCGAAGTACGGCGAAAAATCTCGCTACGGCTGCAAGAGAACAGACCGGACGACTTTCTGGCTTCTTATGAGTTGCTCGCCAACTCGGACCGGCACCCATTGGATTATCCGTCAATCACAATGCCCACCCTAATCTTGACCGGTGATGAGGACGTTGGCTCGACGCCGCAAATGGCAAGAGGAATGGAACGAGTCATTCCCAACGCACGCTGCGAAATCATCAGCAACGCGAAGCATTTCTGCATAATTGAGAATCATGGCGCGATTAGTGCAAGCATCAAACGTTTTCTGGAAGAAGCGCCAGCCTAAGCGTTGGATTCGGGGGCTCTGAGCATATTTTCTCGCACAGGAGTACAATGTGCGGATGGTGGAATTAAAAACATGGCTACAGGATCAAGGGCTGAGCGTAAAAGACCTTGCTAACCAGTTGGGAGCTCCCCGCACGACCGTAGAGGATTGGGTATACCGAGGAGCGATTCCGTCTCCGGGGAATGCCGAAAAGCTACATGAGTTCATATCTAGTAATTGCGCTCATCATTGGGTAATTGCCCGGGCAAACGGCCCATTGAGTGAGGGTGAGTGCCAGAGATGCGGTGAGACGAGGGAGTTCACCAACTCTGCCGAGCCATCTTCGTTGTGGACAACCAGCCATAAAGCGAAAACCGAAAGCTGATGCAGGCTTCGTTCCCAGCCAGTCATACGGCCTAGGGGTAGTTGGGCGGCTCCAGCAACATGAACTCACTCAAATAAAGTGTCTTGCCGCTGGCAATCAGTTCCAAGCCCTCGAAGGCATAGCTAAGAAGCGCCGCAGGGTTGTCTGAACCTTGGCCCAATATTGCGTTTGCCCACCCCGAGGGGAGCGAAACTGGTGATTGGGAATATTGGCGTTCCGGCCGCACCTCACGATATGGTGCCCGGGGGTTCAAGCCGGCCAACTCTTTGGCTTTGGCAAGCCCTTCCTCTAACCCGCCAAGTTCGTCTACCAACCCGTTTTCCAACGCTTGACTGCCGGTCCACACGCGGCCACCGCTCACAGCTTCCGCAGCTTCTCGGGTGATATTTCGGCTGGTGGTGACGCGGTCCAGGAAAACTTCATAGACACGTTCGATGCTTTCCCGGATTATTTGCCTCTCTTCATCGTTGAACGGCTCTTCCGTGTTTTGGAACCCTGCGTTCGCCCCACGGGTCAACGCCTCTCTCCGAAATAGCAATTTATCCAGTAAACCGGCGGTGATGACTTTGCCGGTCAGAACACCGATCGAACCGGTGATGGTGCCCGGTTGGGCCGAAATCCACTGAGCGGGAGTGCAAACGTAGTAGCCGCCCGATGCGGCAACCGGCCCCATAACCGCAACCAGCGGCTTCTTGTCCGCAACTTTTTGCAACGCCGCAGCCATCGCCTCGGAGGCTGACGCCGATCCGCCGCCTGAATTAACATACAGCACCACCGCTGCGGCTCTTCTGTCCTTCAACGCCCTCCGTGCTTGCTGCACCACGGTTAGATCCCCGGCCCGGGGATTGAAAATCAGGGGCATAGGCAGCGGAGACTTGCCGGGTGGCTGTTGACTCCAACCGTCAACGATATTTCCCTCAACCCGAATCACTACCACGTAACGCCCAACCCGATTGGGCGGTGGGCGCCGTACCTTATTTCGGACTTCATCCCAGGTTGCCAATCGCGCCGGCTTCTCATCCGCGCCCAGATATGCTGGAAGGTCCTCTTCGCTAATCAGTCTGTCCACCACGCCAGCACTCAATGCTTTCAGGTCCGTGTATGGAGCGCCATCCACCAAGGCATTGGCGCCGTCATCATCCAAGCCTCTTCCGGTAGACACGGCCTGGATAAAATCAGCG
>Ga0066376_10000877_pt1 | contig 28844 bp, 32 predicted proteins | sample Knorr_S15_td_Bot_FD_77009 | JGI IMG/M metagenome (GOLD analysis project Ga0066376, IMG submission 77009) | Marine microbial communities from Southern Atlantic Ocean transect - Knorr_S15_td_Bottom_ad_5009_LV_A | ecosystem: Environmental > Aquatic > Marine > Oceanic | place: Southern Atlantic... | reverse complement strand
GGCACCTTTGGCGCAATCGATAGCAGACCGTTCTTCTCCAACGCCCCGGCATGCGCGACGCTGAACGCCCGACCTATCACGAGTTCGCACCACCGTCCGAGCTTGCCGAGATCGTAGTACGCTACTGGTGCCTGGTGGCCCCGCACGACGTGGAGCCCGGCCACTTCCACCGAGTGCTCCCCGATGGCTGTGTGGACCTCGTGGTCGTGGGGCGCGGTGGTGCCTTCCTCACCGTTCGCGGGCCGCGCGACACGCCGTTCGATCTACCGCTCGAGCCAGCAGACCGCTTCTGGGGTGCGCGGCTCTGGCCGGATGTGGGCGGCCGCCTGCTCGGTGTTGTGGCAAAGTCGCTGCTTTCGATCCAGGCTCCCGGTGTCTCGTTCTTCGGGGCCGAGGCCGACGTGTGCGCGCGCCGCATCGCAGCGGGGGGGATGGGTGGTGTGAGCTCTTCAATGCCTTGCTGACCTCGCGCACCGTCGGACTTCGGCCGATTGATACCAAGGTACGGCAGGCCTTGGTGGCTCAGCACGCCACCAACGGTGGGCTCGCTGCCGATGAGCTGGCCGCTCTCGTCGGGCTCAGCGCTCGGCAGCTGCAACGTCGATTCACCGCTGCCACGGGCCTCACCCTCAAGACCTACGCGCGGATCCGGCGCATGCGATGGGTCATCGGCCACTTGCTCGACGGGAAGCCAACCTCATGGGCGTCCGTGGCCGCCACGGTGGGGTTCGCCGATCAGTCACATCTGATTACCGAGTTCAGACGACTCGCAGGTGCACCCCCAGCCGAAGTGGCTCGGTATCTCGCCGCCTTTGATCACTCGGATGTCATGCCCTGAGTGTCGGGGTCGATGCGGCGAATCGTGTGCACCAACTCCAGCCGACTCCACGTCGTGCCACCATCAAATGATCCTTCATCGGCCACGTAGTAGGCGTCTTCCGGGATATCGAAAAATCAACGCTCCCAAGTGCTCGCGACCCGCAGAGGAAATCTGGTATTCGTCCCACTCTCCGAGCAACGCGTCGAAGAACCGATATCTGTCACCGATGCAATCTGCGGAGCTCGAAAGGCTGAATATGAAGCCGACAAGCGCGAGAAAGGGAGATCGCGTCGCGCCTGACACCTCAATCCACGCGGGCGAAACGCACATCCCGCGTTCTGCCGTTCGCGACGTAGAACGCGATCACCTGTCCGTTCCGGTCCCTCTCGAACGATAGAGTGAAGCCGCCACCAGCGAAGGTATCCTCCTCTCCCGGCGTGAGGTTGAAGTCGTCGAGCCTGCGATGGTGGACCGCGAGCTGCTCGTCCTCGAGCGTCAGGGTATAGAACGTCTCGAGTTCCTCGCTGAAGTACCGACCCGCGAACGCGCTCAGCTGCTCGGTGGTGGGCGCCCAAGCTTCTTCGGCGTCGTCCAGACGTGTAGCACGCTGCTGCCCGTTCTGATTCAGGGTCAGAGCATCCACTTCGCCGTCGGCATTTCGGTGGAATACGAACGATGCGTCCACCGTGGTCAGGGCGAAGGTCGTGTCCGACGTCGGCACGATCTCCAGCCGTTGCTGACCCGTCGCCTGAGCGTGGAGGGTGTTGTCCTCGCGCGTGAACGTCAGGATGAAGGCGGGCGCTGCGTCCAGGGCGTAGCGCCCGACGAAGTCGTCGAAGTCCTCCGCGTCGTAGCTCTCAGCGTCGAACTCGTCGTCCCCGGCGTCCGACTTCTCTTCTTCGTCGATTTGCATGTCGTCGCGGAAGAAAGCTTCGGCGAGCCTGAACGCGATGCTGCCGTCGAACGCGGCGTGGTTACTCTGGGTGGTGATGCCCGCGTTGATCTCGGGGTAGTAGGCGAGCATGGAACGGTGCGCGACGTCGGCGCCGCCGTGGTGAACCCGTTTCATCCCGCCCTGCTCGTCCACGAAGAAGCCGAGACCGTATCCTGTGGAGTCTCCGTCTGTGAGCACATAGGACGTCATCATCTCGGCGAAAATCTCGCGGCTTCCGACCTCGTGGTGCGAGAAGTTCTCGACCCACGTCTGCAGGTCCGCGACCGTGGTATAGATGCCGCCGGCTCCAACGGCGCCGCCGAGATCACCGAGTACGGCATAGCTCCCATCGGGGCGCGGCGTATACCCCTCGGCCATGTTCTCGACGATGTGCTCGGGGCTGGGTCGAACCATGGTGTGCGACATCCCCAATGGTCCGAAAACGTTGTCCTGCATGAACTCGTGGAACGCATGCCCGGAAACACGCTCGACGATGAGCGCGGCCAGCCCGAACGCGGTGTTGTTGTAGTTCCACTCCGCACCGGGCGAGTTCTGGAGCGCCGGCTGACGTTGTACCACGTCGATCAACTCACTTCTGGCGATGAAGTCGCCATGGTCCAACCGTCGCCCCGACATCAGCAGTAGGTTGAGGAACTCCCGCAGGCCAGATGTGTGCGTCAGGATGTGACGGATCGTGATCGTCTCACCGAGATCCGGCAACTCTGGAACGTGCTCTCGGATATCGTCCTCGAGCGAGACCTCTCCGCGCTCCGCCAGCAGCATCATGGCAAAGGCGGTGAACTGCTTGGACGTCGAACCGATGTTGGATCGTGTTCCCACTTCGAAGGGGATACCGTACGACAGATTCGCCATGCCATAGGCCCGCGAGAAAACGGTCTCTCCATCTCGGAAAACGGAGACCACGGCACCTGGCGAGTCCTCCCGGTCGTACTGCGACATGAGCTGATCGGCGAGTTTTTCTGGATCGACTTCAACCGGTTCCAGTCGCTCCAACTCGATGGTGAAGTCGCCCGTCTCCTCTTCGAACGGAATGACCTGGATGCGGTAGCTGCCGTCCAGGTCTGTCTCGAATTGGAATCGTTCCGGGCCCCGGTCCGGACCGTCGATGGTGCGGAGCACTCGACCGTCCGGACGGAGAATGCGCACGACGACATCGACTGAGATCTGGTCGACACGACCGAGCACGTAGTAGTCCGCGCCGCCCTCGATCACGTAGGAAAGCGTGTCGCCTGTAACGAGCGATCCGCGCACCGAGCGCCCGGCCCTCAAGGTGGTGTCTTGTGCCGCGACGTCGGTGGAAAGAAGCAGCGCGGCCAGGAGAATTGAGGAGCGGAGCATGATGGCGAGCCTCGAAAACAAGGATTGGGGTTCGAATCTATTGCGTTCCCTACGTTGCGAATGCAAGTCATCATCAGGCCGTACTCGCCTTGGCCGACGAAGATCTCTACCCGGTGGAGGAATCGGCCCCACCGAGGGCCAAGCGCGAGGCGGAAGGGCGTGTCACGGCGCCGACCCTGACCGCGCGCGGCCTGGCCGGTCGGCCAGGTCGCCAGCCGTCGACCAGCGCCCGTAGTGTGGCCCGACCCGCACCATGCGATCTGGACCTCTCCGGCTCCGGCAGGTCCCAGCCGAGCATCTCCAGGCACAGCTCGGCGGCGGCGATGCCGATCCGCTGCGCGCTGTCTCGACCGAGGTCACGCCCGTAGCCCGCCAGCATGCTCGGTAGCTGCGTCGACGTAGGTCCAGCCATCGCCTGCCAGCGGAAGTCCTCGGCGGGGTCGCCGATGTGAGCATCTTCGAAGTCGATGATGGCGAGCACGTCCATCGGATGGTCGGCTCGGACGAGAACATTCGACGTGCCCCAGTCGCCATGGACGAACGCATCGTGGCGAAGGAGCGGTAGCCAGCCGGCGGTGAGGTCCCGCACGCCGCGCAGCAGCTCGGCCGGACAGGCGGCGGGCGGATCATCGAATCGCTCTTGGAGCCGGTCCGCGACAGACCACTCGGGCAACTCGTCGGGCGGTCGATCGTGCAGGCGAGCGAGCGCCTCCCCGAGCACCCGGTGCATCGGGCCCTCTTCGAACTCCAAGGAACCGGGGGGCATGCCTTCGACCCATTCGGTCGCCGTCCAGCGCTCCCCACTGGCGATCAGCGAAGGAGCCAAGTCGCTGTGGTGCAACGCCCGCAGGCCAGCGAGTTCACGCGACCATGCCGCTCGCTCGACGGGCGCAAAAGCCTTCACCACCACGTCGCCGTAGCGCACGACGCGTCGGCGACCCGGAAGGTCCCGCATGAGCTCACCGCCAGAACTCACCTGCAAGGCGTCCTCCGCAAGACGGAGAGCCTCGAGTTTGCTTTGGGTCACGGACTTGCCGCCCGGTTGTCGCCGTGCCCCCCGTCCGTCTCAATCGTCGTCGAGCACAGCCTCTGCGTCGATGGTGATATACAAAATGTCTCCAACTATGACACCGCTCCGGTCGATCTTGTCATTGCAAGACACTGCGAAGTCGTGCCGATTGATCTCGGTCTTGGCTTGGAACCCAGCGCGCATCTTGGGTCCCTTGTTCACCCACTCCCCCTCCACTTCCTCCCACCATGGCGTCGGCCACGTACCGAGGTACTCGACCCTGAGCGGAACTTCGTGTGTTACCCCTTCGATCGTGAGGTCTCCCGTCACGACGTAGTCGTGCTCCCCGACGACGTCGACGCGGTCCCCTCGAAACGTGATCTGGGGATGTGCTTCGACGTCCAGGAAGTCGGGAGCCCGGAGGTGCGTGTCACGATCCTCGTCGCCCGACCAAATACCGGCGGCATCGATCACCACCTCGACCGACGAGAGCCTCGGGTCGGCGGCATCGAACTCCAAGGTCCCATGCACGTTCGTGAAAGCTCCTCTTACGTTCGTGACCATCATGTGCCGCGCGCGAAACCCGGCCGCGGTGTGACCAGGCTCGAATGTCCACTTTGGCATTGTCATCTATTCCTATCCGTTGATTAGCTGAGGGCGGCTGAAACGCGAGGTGCCCAGTCGGCGAAGCGAGTCCAGCCGACCTCAGGATGAGCCGCGCGAAGTCCGTCGATGTCAGCCACGTACCCCGTGCTGACGAACCACTCGAACATCAGGGCGAGATCCTCGCTGAAGGACCGGATCCCCTCGATGGAGACTTCGAAGACGGAGACCGGCCTTCCGAGCTCGCGGGACAGAACGTCCGCCGACTCCTGCGAGGAGAGCTCGTCACCGGCGATGTCGGTGCGGGTTCCCGCGAAGCGGTCGGGGTTGGCCAGGACGTGCGCAGCGAACGCCCCGATGTCCTCGGTTGCGATCTGCTGTAACTGGAGATCCGCGGGAAGGGCGATCGCGTAGGTGCCTTCTTTGAGGCCGCTGAGCGTGTCTGGGAAGAAGAGGTTGCCCATGAAGTACACGGGGGCGATGACCGACCAGCGCAGGCCGCTGGCCTCGAGATGCTGCTCGACCCGGTACTTGCTGTCGAAGTGGGGGATGCCGGTCGCCTTGTCTGCTGACGCGACGGAGCTGTATACGAAGTGGTCCACGCCTGCGGCGACAGCCGCGTCGACGAGCGCTAGGCCTTGGGCGGTCTCGGCCTCGATACCCGCCTCGAAGGGCGTGGTCATCGCGAAGACCGCATCCACACCCTCGAGCGCAGCAGCCAGGGACTCGGCGTCGGAGAACTCGGCGCGGACCATCTCCGCGCCCAGCGTTGCCAGGCCGCCCGCGGCGTCGGACTCGGGGTTCCGGGTGATTCCGCGAACGCGGAAGCCGTTCTCGAGCAGGCGGCGCGCGACCGCTCCGCCCTGTTGCCCCGTGGCTCCCGTAACCAGTACTAGTCTGCTGTCACTCATGATCGGATCTCCTCTAGCGGGCCGAGGGGTCTTGAATGACCGACTTTGACCCATCACAATAACAAGACAACTATTCAATAGTTGACTACACAATTATGATGTACTGGATGATTGTCGAGTGGCCCTGACCAACCGGTGAAGTCATGAAGCTTTCCGAGGAGATCAAGCAGGCGGAATTCCCGGACCCACACATGGAAGCGGTGCTCAACCTCCACTTTACGAGTCACTGGCTGTATCGGGTCTTTCACGATCAGCTCAAGGACTTCGACATCTCGAACGAGCAGTACAACATCCTCAGGATTCTGCGCGGCAATCGCGCTGGCACCTACAACCTCTGCGAGCTGCAAGAGCGCATGCTGAACCGGACCGCGAATGCGACACGCCTCGTGGAAAAGCTCCGCAAGCGCGGGCTGGTGAGCCGTCAGACCAGCCGCCAGGATCGGCGCCGCGTCGACATCGCCATCACAGAGCAGGGACTGGATCTGCTCGCCGAGATGGACCTGCCGGTGCAGGAGTTCGAGCGGCGGACGGCGCGGGCCCTCTCGAACGAGGAAGCTCGAACCCTGACCCGCCTGCTCGAACAACTGAGAGAGAGGTTGGATACGAGTGAGTTGTCTTGACCACTAAAGACTCTCGAGCGGCGGATACCCTGTCCGCGCTTGTCTATCTCTTCGAGCGCGCGGGCCAGACGGGGTGGCTGGACTTCGTGAAGACCCATCGGGACCAGGCGCTCGAGTCTGGCATCAATCCGGACATTCTTCACGCCTACGGAGGCATGGGCTCCTTCAGCGACGTGATGCTGACGCCGCGGGAGCAGGACCCCCTCGATGACCTGCAGGGCCCTTGGGCGAACAGGCTGCTCGACACGCTGAGGAGCCGAATCAGCAGCTTGGCCAACGAAACTGAGGGGGCTGAGACTGGCGCGATCTTCGACTCGGGCGGTGAGCCGCCTGTGTCGGGGTGGCGGTGCCTCTCGTGTGGGCACGGTGAGATCACGGACCTGGACATCGAGGCGTGGGTCGCTGCGGTGCTGGTGCCCCAGCACGTGCGAGACGCGACGCTCGAGCAGTGGCGGGATCTGGTGGACGAAGTGCTCGACCGCCGAGTACCTGGAGTCGAGGACGATCGGGCCGACCTCGAGGGCCGGGCGGCCGCCGCGGGCCTGGCCGTGACGTCTCGTCGCAGCAATATGTGCCCCTGTCCCGCGTGTGACAGCGCCGACACAGTTGTGTATCGGTGGACGCTGGCCCCCTGGGGATTCCACCCGGCGGAGAACAACCTCGAACTCAGGGGCCCTGAGTTCCGGCACCGCCCGGAGACTGACGCGAGCGCGCTGAAGGCTTTGCTGCGCGAGCGCGGCGCCACCACTGTCGTGGAAGGGCTTTGGGAAGCGATCTGGCGACAGGACCACGAACGCGCCGCCGCTCAGGTCGAAGTATTGGAGTGTCTCAGGGGCCTCGACCAGAGTGTCTTCTTGAGGATCTACGAGGACGTAGAATGGTCGGCGTCCAACGGCGGTTGGCGGAGGAGCGGCGAGCACACTTGGCAGCTACCACCGAGCGCGTCCACTCGCTTGCTCGTCTCCTCGACGCTCGCAAAGGGCGTGTGGCAGTTGTACGTGGCCGCTCGCGCTCTAGCTGACGAAACGTGGATCGACCTCTTCAAGGACGATCCGCCGACGGCGCTGGACATACTCAGCGGCCACGGGGTGGTGGCGCTGGTGGATGCCGGGTACGAAAGCGTCGAGTGGAGGGTGGCTGTGCTACCGCATGCGGGGTCGGCGTAGAGGGTGTCCGGAGACTCGACCCTCACACCAGCCGCCAGAACTCCCCAGTCAAACCCACATCGTCCATGATCGCCTGGGCTTCCTGAGCGCTGCGGCCTCTCCACTCGGGAGCGAGGCGGTCCGCGTACCAAGGCTGCACCAACGCCCACATTTGAGCCAAATCGATGGTCGCCCCGCGCTTGTGCCCCGTGCGCTCGAGCCAGGCATCCACGTCCCTTTCCGACCGGAAGGCCAGGTAGGTCCGTCAGGTGAAGCCGATGTCGAGCCAAGCGTCGCGCGGTGGCGTCACCAGGTGGATGACGCTGTCGTCGCCTTCGAGCCGTCCGTCCCGGACCCCGAACTCCATCGGCACATGGCTCTCCTGGCAGCGCGTGCGCGTCCACCCGTCCGTGCCCAGAATCGCAGGCACTCCCAATGCGTCCCACGCGCAGTTGGCGTACACCGTCATGGTCGGCGTCTCGACGGGATACTCGGTCTCGGTGGCTGCGAACGGGTTCGCCATCCACACGCCGGATCCGTCGGGCAGTGGCGCGATCTCGTGGGCCTCGTAGAGTACCGCCACCGATTCGCCGATCCGAGCGACCGAGGCGTCGAGCGCGGCGGACAGTTGCTCGAACGACGGGGACGATCCCACGTCGGCGAACACACGATAGATCTCGGCGCGCACGGCCCAGTCGAAGTCCGAGGGGCCCGCCCCGCTCATCGGATGACTCCATAGCGCCTGAGTATGTCCGTCGTCTCCTCGATCGGGAGCGCCTCGACGGTACGGCCGTTACTCGTCACGGTGATCGCCTTGAAGAGCGAGTTGTAGATCGCCTCTTCGGTGGCTTCGACGGTAGCCTCGAAGATCGGTGATATGCTCACGTTCGACAGGTCGTCTACGGCGTGCACCCCGCCGGTCGTCGAGCGTCGCACGCGGTTCGCCGTGGAAAAGGCGATCACGTAGTCGCCTGAGCCGTTGCTCGCAAAAGAGCCCGTGCGCGCGAGCCCCATGATCGCGCGCCGCGCGATCCGCTCGAGGCCGCGGTCGGAGAGGGGCGCGTCGGTCGCGACCACGATCATGACCGAGCCCCACTCCTGTTCATCCGCCCGAGGGTCGTAGTCGGGCGCTTGTGCGTCCGCATCGTTGGCGTCGCCGACTTGGGCGGAGCCAACTTGAGCAGAGTAAGCATAGCGGCCCAATTCGACGCCAACAGGCGCCCCGTCGATCTGCAGGATACCGCCGAAGTTGGACTGCACCAGCACGCCGACCGTATAGCCGCCCAGGCTCTCGGGAAGCAACCGACTGCTCGTGCCGATGCCACCCTTCCATCCGAAGGCAGTGGTCCCGGCGCCTGCGCCCACGACGCCCTCTTCGACTGGGCCATCGCTGGCGGACTCGAGCGCACGCACGACGTGCTCGGCGGTGATGGGCCGGGAGCGGATGTCGTTCAACCCGCCATCGTTGGTCTCGCCGACCAGGGCGTTGAGCGAGCGCACGTTCTCCATGCCGCCCTGAGCGAGCATCCACTCGACCATCGCGTCGGCGGCCTTCCAGACGCACAGCGTGCAGGTCAGTAGGATGGGCGTCTCCATTTCTCCGAGCTCCTGCACCTGCGTGACGCCCAGCAGCTTGCCGAAGCCGTTGCCCACGTGGATCGCGGCGGGAACCCGACTGAAGTACGGATTGCCACCGTGCGGCAGGATCGCCGTGATCCCGGTCTGGACAGAGACGCCGTCGGACACCGTCGTGTGACCGACGCGAACGCCGGCCACATCGGTGATCGCGTTGTGCTCGCCTGGCGCGAAGATGCCCACCGTGACGCCGAGGTCGCGCGCCCGCGGGCGGTCGGCTGTTTGACCGTCAGCGAGAACTGGGGTCGCCAGTAGGATGCAAGTGAAAATCAAGCGGTGCACTGCGAACCTCCCCAATTGCCGGAGTCCAAGGTGTCAGCCTCCGGCACGCTAGAGTCGAACGGTATCGAACACCATGAAGCCAAGCAGAAGCGGGTGGTAGAGCAAGGACGTGAAGAAGACCCGACGCGCGCTGGCCTCGGTCAGGTCCCTGGCTGCGACGACCGCGGCGAGCAGGAAGGCACACCCGAGCATGGTCGCACCCAAAGCGTAGATCGTGCCCGTATTTCCCAGGTAGGTCGGCAGCCAGCTCACTGGCACCAGCAAGGCCGTAGCAAGCATCATGTGAAACCCGATCACCCTGGCTCCACCCGTGGGCATGAGCTTGAAGCCCACACGCGCGTAGTCTTCCCGCAGCATCCAGGCGAGTCCCAGAACGTGCGGTAGTTGCCACAGGTAGCCGATGGCGAACAACGCGAGGCCGCCGCGATCGACCGTACCGGTCGCGGCCGTCCACCCGATCAGCATCGGCAGAGCGCCCGGGACGGCCCCGGCGAGTGTCGCGACGTACGACCTCTTCTTGAGCGGTGTGTAGACGCAGTGATATACGATGGCGCTCGCAGCGGCGATGGCCGCCGGTAGCGCACCGACGGAGAGCGCCAAGTAGATCAGGCCGAACATGATCAGCGCGTTGCCGAATACGAACGCCTCCGTCGGCTCGAGACGCTTCGAAGGAAGCGGTCGTGCGCGGGTGCGAACCATGATGGCGTCCTCCTCCCGCTCGACGTACTGGTTCAGCGTGAGGGCGCCCGCAGTCGCGATGCCCGTCCCCAACATGGTGTGAACGGCCGCCAACAGACCAAGCGAGCCGTGGGATCCCACAAAAGCGCTGGCGCCGGCCGTGATCATGACGTACCCGGCGATGCCGGGCTTTGTCAGCTCGTAGAAGGCCCGCGCGCGTGAAGTGCCGGCGGGAGTGATCTCGGTCGTCGATGGGTCCATGTGGGGGCGCTCGGTGGCGGCATCCCAGGGGACGTCGCCATGCGGGCGGAGCTCAGAAACAGCAGACAGAACCGCCGGCGGCTCTAGTCTAGGGCCGCCGGCGTGTTCACCTGCAGGGAAGTTGTCCGAGGCCTATTCGGACCGCAACGCCTGTACGGGGTCGACTCGACTCGCGCGTCGGGCGGGCACGTAAGTGGCCGTGATCGCTACCGCGCCGAGCACGAGGGGCGCGGCGAGTAACGCCAACGGATCGAGCCCGCCGACGCCCAGCAGAAAGCGCTCTACGAGCTGGCCGAGACCAACGGACGCCACGATTCCCACCCCACCGCCTACGGCTACGAGTGTGAGTCCTCCTTTCAGCACGAGCTGCACGACACTCTGCCGGTCGGCCCCCAGGGCGAGGCGGATCCCCATCTCGCGCCCCCGCTGGGACACTCCGTAACTCACCATGCCGTACAGCCCGATGCACGCGAGCACCAAGGCGAGCCAGCCGATGAACGAGAGCAGCGCAGCTGCCATGCGGGGCAAGAAGTAGATGTAGCCCAGGTGGTCGTCCATGGTACCGACCGAGGTCAGAAAGATTTCGGGATCGATCGCCCGCGCCTCGTCACGGATGAGCGCCGCGAGCTCCCCGGGCGAGGCATTCCCTCGGGCCCGATGTAGAATGTCCCGGCCACGCCGCCCTGGTGATAGGGCCAATAGACGTAAGGGCGTGGCGGCTCGCTCAAGCTCCAGATCTTAACGTTGCCTGCGACGCCCACGACGACGCGGGGCTCCTCGGTGTCACCGTTCAGATAGACCACCTGGCCGACCGCGCTCTCACCCGCCCACCACCGGTCCGCGGCCTCTTCGCTGATGACGATGACTTCCTGGCTCGTTTCGTCGTCGGATGTCTCGAAGTCCCGACCCTCGAGGATCGGAATGCCCATCGCCCCGAAGTATCCCGGGGTGACGGATGTGGCCTCGGGCCCATGTGGCCTCTGCCCGACAGGAGGAGCGACGCCAGGCACGTCCACCGGAAAGGTGGTCGTCCCCAGATCGAGAGGCATGCGTGCGGTAATGCCGTGCGCCTCCACCGAGGCGTGCCCGTCGAGGCGCCTGTTCATGTCCGCTACGAACGTCAACCTCCGCTCCCTGGAATACTCGTTGGCCACGGTTTCGACCTTCACCACCGCTCCGTCGCGTGTCACGAAACCCAAGTCCATATCCGCGGCGGACTGCAGCGAGCGCACGAACAACCCAGCGCCGAAGATCAATACGGTGGAGAGCGCCATCTGGGAGGCGACCAGCAAGCCACGCGCAAAGGTCTTTCGTCGCCCGCCGCTCGACCCCGCCTCGTCCCGCAGCGTAGCAGCTACAGCCGCGCGCGAAGCCTCGAGCGCGGGCGTCAAGCCGAAGAGAACCGCGGCTCCGACCGCGGCCGCTGCGGTGAAGAGCAGCGGGCGCCCATTTAGTCCGACTTCCAGCTCGATCGGGATCGGTAAAGGCGGCTCGATGCTGATCAGCAGCTTGATCGCGAGGTGGCCGAGGACGAGCCCAGCAACGGCTCCTATACTGGCCAGCAGCAGCGACTCCACGAGTAGCTGGCGAACAATCGCCAGCCGACCCGCGCCCATCGCGATGCGGACGGCCATCTCTTTCCTGCGATCGACAGCACGGCTCAGCAGGAACGCCGCGAGGTTCACGCACGCGACGAGCAGGACCAAGCCCACGGCCACGAACAGTAGCCCTGCCATCGCCGTGATCGCGCTGTCGAAGTTCGGATGCAAGCGAACGTCCGCGAGCGAGACCGCCGAAAGCCGGAAGGTCGTCCGCCGGTGCGGGTCCTCAGCCGTCAGCGCCTGGTCGTAGCGCGTGGCCACCGTCTCGAGGGCCGCGATCGCCTACCCTGGCAGGACCCCCCCCGTCGCGGAGGCGCCCCGTGATCGTGAGATCACCCTGAGTCATTTTGCCGGGGTTGAGGTGCGGGTACATGTTGTAGGGCACCCAAAAATCGGACCCGACGCCGGGAGCGATGCGGCCCCGAAACGCCGGAGGCGCGATGCCGATCACCGTATACGGTCGTCCGTTGACGCGGATCTCGCTGCCGACCGTCCCTGGATCCCCCCCGTGCCGGCTTCGCCAAGAATCGTCGGAGAGCACGATGACCGGGTGGGTCTCCAGCGTCTGGTCTTCCTCAGGCAGGAACGTTCGCCCCCTCTCGGCCTGCACGCCCATCACGTCGAACTAGTTGCCGGTGACCATCTCGCCGAGCACCATCTCGCTCTCGGTACCCTCGCCGATGCGCGCCGTGAACAGACTGTGCTGTGCAACGGTCTCGAAGACGTCCTCGGTGTTCTGCTCGACGAGCGTCGAAGACGCTGTATCGGTTGAAGAAGTGCTCACCTCGATCCGTCAGCGTGTAGACGTCGACGATCGCCTCGGGGTCGTCCACGCCCCATTCCTGGAAGAGCACCGCATTCACGAGCGAGAAGATCGCCGTGTTGGGACCAATGCCTAGCGCCAACGAGAGCACCGCGATCGCAGTGAAGGCGGGCGCCTTGTAAAGCATTCGGACGGCGAACTTCAGGTCGGTGAGTAAAGGCCTCAAGAAACCATCTCCTCTCCCCGAGCCGGGGGGTGTACGTTGGGGGTAGGGGCATGCCTCGCGCCTCTCGGCGGAAGCGCAGCACCGTGGGGGACAACACGTCCCCCCCAGTAACCGCGGCGTGCCGCCTCGGGGTCGGATTCGGCCAGGCCATGGAATCGCTCCTCGAGGTCGCCCGCGAACGACTCGTGGATGGCGCCGGGCAAGAAGAGGCGCAGCAGGGCTCGCGCTACGAACGGTGGACGTCGAGGACGCATGGTCTTCCCTCAGTTCCCCGCCGTTTCCGGCAAGCCTTCCCACAGCCGGTCCATCTCCTGGCGAGCCGCCTGCACGCCTTTCATTCCCGACGGCGTGATCTCGAAATACCGCTTCGACTTTCCTCCGCGCACGGGAGTGGGATCGGCCAACCGTGACCGCAGGAAGCCCTTCTTCTCCAAACGGACCAGGGTCACGTATACCGCGCCCTGGGCAACCGTCCGTTGGAGTCGAGTCTCCAGCTGCTCGCGCACGGAGGCACCGTACGCAGCATCCCCCAACCGCCACACCGCCAGCAAGACCTGCTGCTCGAAGTCACTGGGATTGGCGCCGGCCATTGCTTCGACATCTGCAAAAGTGTTGAGCGACGGGGCCGCTGGACGACCCAATTATACATACGAGGTAGTTAATAGGGGGACTACCCGTGTGAATTGGAAACACCTATTCGTCATGGTCGGTAGTATGGTGTGTCGCAACCCCAGCAGACGCCTTGCCGCATGAGCCAGTACCACGACTTCAAAGCCGAGGATCGCCGACGCCACGAGCGGCGGATCTGGCGCACCGGGTTATGGATCTCGGTGCTCGTGCATCTGCTCGTTCTCATCGGGTCTCGCGGAACCGTGATCCCGCTCTCGCCCTTTGCTGCTGCGGGGCCGCAAGCCGGCGACAACCGGGCTGCCAGCGGGTCGCTTCAGGCTGTCAACGTACGCACGCCGCCGACGGTGCCGATCGTGCCTCCTCCGGTCCCCATCGAGATCGAGATCGAGGTCGAGCCTGTCGAGTTCGAGCAGGAAGTGGTCATGGACCCGGCATCGGTCTTGGGCGACGAGCCCGGTCTGGACGAAGGTCCCGGCCTGGAGGACGGTGATGCCGATGGCGACGGCGGCAACGCGGACGAAGGGTTCTATCGACTGCAGCCACCGGTGCCACGCGGCGTGATCATTCCACCCAACGACAAGGCGTTGCGCGGGAAGTCGGTCCAGGTCTGGGTCTTCGTGAACGAGCGCGGCCGGGTCATCGCCGACTCCACCAGGCTCGATCCGCCCACCAGCAGCCGTAACTTGAACCGTCAACTCATCCGCGAAGCGTCGGAGTGGAGGTTCCGCCCAGCCGTTCAGGAAGGGCAGGCGGTCGCGTCCTGGTACCCATATAGGATCATCGGGTAGGGCGGGCCGCGAAGAGACCGCGAGTCCGGCTTTGATCACGACCCTATCGCTCACCCTGCTGGTCACCGCCGCCGCGGCCGCGACGCTACCGGCCTTGCGGGCCGCTCGAGTCGACCCGATCGAGTGGTTCAGGGACTAGCGGACTGGTGCGCGATCGCCCAACGGGGCCGCCCTCGGAGGTGCCTACTCGGATCGCAGCGTACGCATGGGGTCGATCCGTGTCGCGCGCTGCGCGGGGATGAAGTTGGCTGCCAACGCGATCAGAATGAGCACGAGCGGGACGCCAATGAACGACACCGGGTCCGTCGAGCTGATGCCGAAGAGGAGACTGGCCACCATCCGGCTCAGTAGAAACGCGATCACCAGGCCAATGGTCGTCCCGAAGAGCAGCAGCTTCCCGCCCTGCCCCAAGACCAGGCGTAGGACCGGGGCCCGCTCCGCGCCGAGCGCCATGCGCAACCCGATCTCACGGCTTCTCTGAGAGACCATGAACGACATCACCCCGTAGAGGTCCATGCCGGCCATCGCGAGCGCGAACAAGGCGAAGATCACGAACATGGTGATCATCGCGAACCCGACCGAGTTGAGGTCGTAGAGATAGTCGTTCATCGTGCGCACATCGTCGATCGGCTGCTGAGGGTCGATCGCCCAGACCTCCTCTCGAATGGCTCCGGTCAGCGCGGCCTCGTTGCCGTTCGCGCGCGCGAGCAGGACCATCGTCGACCGCGGCGCCTGAGAGGCCGGAACGTAGACCTGCGGCACGTTCAGGTTCTGGATGTCGTTGCCGCTGGCGACGTTCTCCACCACGCCCACGATCTGACGCCAGGGGGCAGACGCGTCGAGCCCGACGCGCACGCTTCTCGTCCGACCGCTCTTCCGGCCGGCTCCAGCACGATCGCCTTCGCGCAGAGCATCGTTGAGATTCGCGCGCACCGCCCCCAGCGCGGGTAGCAGGCCGAAGAACAGGGGCGCCGCGAGCGAGACCATGAGCGTGAAGCTCAGCAAGGGCTCGTCGATCACCGCCAACGTGAAGAGTACTTCCCGGCCGCGGGTCACCAATACGAGCCCGCGCAGGAGGACGTGCGCCAGGCCGATCCCCACGCCACCCGCCGCGAGTGCGATGAGCATCCTCAGTGAGTAGTTGCCCAATGAGCCGGCCGCGCGACGCTCCCAATGCGGACCGTACGGCGAGCTCACGCATGCGCGCGGAGGCACGCACGAGCACCAGATTGGCCACGTTCGCGCAGGCGATCAGCAACACGAGTCCCACGGTGAGCATGAGCACCGTCATGATCGTGGCCGCCTGATCACCCATGATCGAGTGGTCCGCCGTGCGAACCTGCACGACCCAACCCGCATTGATGCTGGGGTAGTCGTCGGCCAGGCGCTCCCCGATTCGCGCCCCCTCGGCCTGGGCCTCTCCCAGCGTCACACCTGGCCGCAATCGCCCGGTGATCATGGCTCCTCGAATCTCTCGCCCCTCACCAGACGGGCTGAGCTCAGCGGGAATCCACACCCGGGCGCGCCCCAAGTTGCCCGTTTCCATGCGCTGCGACGTGACGCCGCCGACGGTGTACGCGAGGTCGTTCAGACGGATGGTCTTGCCGAGCACGTCTGGATCAGCGCCAAATCGGTTCTCCCACATCGAGCGCGTGATCATCGCGACCTTCGGCCCACCCGGCTGGTCCTCGCCAACCACGAAGCCGCGCCCGAGGGTCGGCTGGTCCCGCCAGACATCCATCAGGTCGGCGGTCACCCTGGCCACAGTGATCCGTGCTGGCTGGTCCACTCCGGTCAGGATCATCCCTTCCTGGTCCAGAGCGGCGAGTGACTCGAACGTGCGCGACTGGTCGCGGAAGTCCTGGAAATTGGGCAGCGACAAGGGGGTGATGTCCGACTGAGTCTCCTGGTTCACATGCCGCACCCAGTAGACCTCGTCGGGATCCTCCATCGGCAGGTAGATGAACAGGATCTGGTTCATCAGCGAGAAAATGGCCGTGTTCACACCGATCGCGAGGCCGAGCGTCAGCGTCGCGATGATCGTGTGCTGAGGACTCTTCAGCAGCGCGCGCACCGAGTACTTGAGATCCTGGAACCACCGCTTCATCACCGCACCCCCCGTCCATGTTCTGCGTTTCGTTCCTCGCGATACCGGAGCCGCTGGACCTCGGCAGCGAGGTGATCATTTGCCTCCAATACCAGCGCCGGGCCGCCTTCCAACCGTCGCGGCGCCCCTGGGCGCGGAACTCTTCCTCCAGGTCTCCGAGCTGGTTGTCCCGATACCGACTGGGGATCAGGAGCCCGAGAAGCGCACGGGCCAGCGCCGGTGAGCGTGGCTCTCCGGTCACGCAAACGACTCCGGGTCGATCGTGAGCCCGTCCCAGAGGCCCGACAGCACCTCGCGCGAGCTGCGCAGGGCCTCCGCGCCGGGCGCCTGCAGTGCGTAGAAGCGCTTCGCACGTCCCCCGCGCACCGGCGTCGGGTCACCGACATCGGACGTCAGGTAGCCCTTGCGTTCCATGCGATCGAGCGCGGCATATACCGACCCGATGGCGATGGATCGGCCGACGCGGAGCTCGATTTCCTGCCGGATCGCCATGCCGTACGCACCCCCACTCAGGCGGACGACGGTCAGCAGCACGATCTGCTCGAACTCACCTAGAAATTCGTTCCGAGACACGGACACTCCATTTATTCATTGAACGTGAGCAAACGCTCGTCAAGAATCCTACGGGACGGATTCCGAAAAGATTCACGTTCTATGAAGAAATGGGTTCGGGGATCAGAAATGGGGCGGACGGACCTCAGTCCGCCCGCCCCGGTTTCCCCCCGGCGCGGAAAGGCGCCGGGCACCCGTCACAGCATCGTCAGCTGAAGTCCACGCCGAAGAAGAGCACCGCGATGATGATCGCCGACACCGCCAGCGGCGCCACGAATCGGATGAATAATCGCCAGGCACCGTACTGGAACCATGCCGGTTCGGTGCCATCCACCAACTCGCTCTCGGTGGCCTCTCGTGTCATAAACCAGCCGGCCGCCAGCGTGACCGCCAGGCCGCCCGTCGGCAGCATCCAGTTGGATACGAAGTGATCCGCCATCGAGAACCAACCCACCTTACCGCCGAAGATCAGATCTCCAAGGGCTCCCCCCAACTCGAGGTTGCTCACGAAGGGGACAGCGCCGAAGGACACCGCTGCCAAGACGGTGAAGACGAAGATCGCGCCCCCGCACATCAGCGTCGCCTTGTGCCGCGTCACCCCATGCTCGTCGATGATGTAGCTGGCTACGACCTCGAGCAGCGACATGGTCGACGTCAGCGCCGCGAGAGCCACGAGCACGTAGAAGAGAGGTCCGAGGACTACCCCGAACGGAACCTCCGAGTAGAACAGCTCGGGCAGCGAGATGAACAGCATTCCAACCGTCGATCCTCCGACCTGGTCCGCCATGCCAGCAACGCTGAAGATCACCGAGAACATGATGACCGTCGCGACCAATGCGATCAGCGTATCCAGGACCACGATGATGGCGGACGCCTTCACGATCGAATGGCCACGCTGGATGTAGGAGCCATACGTGATCATTGCGCCCATGCCCAGCGACAGCGTGAAGAACGAATGGCCGAGCGCTTCCAGTACGCCGGTCGGCTCGAGCTCCGCGAAGTTCGGCCGGAAGATGAAGGCCAAGGCCTCGCCCGATCCGCTCATGCCGAGCGCGCTGATGAGCAGCAGCACCAGAATACAGAAGAGCACCGGCAAGAACAGTCGTGCGATTCGTTCAATGCCCTTCTGCACGCCGAAATACACGACCCCCACGGTCGCGATGCTGAAGCCCAAAGAAAGCCCGAGCTGTAAGAGGCCGTTGCCGGCCTGTTCCCCGAACAAATCACCCGTAGCGAGGCCCGCCGGATAGCCGCCTAGAGACCAACCCACGGTCTTGGCGAAGTAGAAGAGTGACCAGCCCGCGATGACCGTGTAGTAACTGAGCAGGATGAAACCGCACAGCACGCCCCACAGGCCGACCAGGCCCCACGCCGGACCGACCGCTTCCTTGAGCGCGCCGACCGCGCTCTTCTGCGTCGAGCGACCGATCAGCAACTCGGCCATCATGATGGGGAGTCCGACCGCGGCGATGCAGAGGATGTACACCAACACGAATGCGCCGCCGTTGTTCTCCCAGGTGATGAAGGGGAACTTCCACAGGTTTCCGAGACCGATGGCGGAGCCCGTGGCCGCGAGCACGAAGCCCATGCTCGAACTCCAGTTCCCTCTCTGCTGCTCTTCCATTCGTGTTTGCTCCGGCATTTATTAGAGCCATCGGGTCTCTGGGAGAGCCGTTGGGCGACCTGTTCCTACTTCATTGATTCGGGATGGGCGACAACATACCGGGGGCTTTGAACTCTCAACAGTCAGTGGTTTACACTCTTCCTGGGCCCCGATCGGCTCCTGCGGGGCGCCGGCGTGATGCCGGATCGGGCCGCGGCCCTCTTCAGAGAGACGTGATCATGCGTCGGTTCGTGGGACTTCCTCTCCTGCTCGCGGGGCTGGCCGTCTCGGCCTGCGCCGGTGAGCAGCGCGACACGCAAGGCGAAGCCTCGGTGAACTTTCGCGCCGCGCTGCTCACGGCAGGTCCGGTCAGCGACGCCGGTTGGTACGCGGGTGCGTACGAAGGGCTCATGTTGTTGCGGGACTCACTCGGAGCCCACGTCAGTCACCAACAGACCCGCACCCCCGCCGAGTTCGACGAAGCCTTCCTTTCCTATGCTTCGACGGACTACGACCTGATTTTCGCACACGGCTCCGAGTACACGGACGCGGCCATGCGGGCGGCAGCGAGCTTCCCGGGTACGACGTTCATCGTGAGCGGGGGGGGGCGGTACTCCGACAACGTCGTGCCGCTGATCTTCGGACTGGAGGAAGCCAGCTACCTGGCCGGCATGGTCGCGGCGGGCGTCAGCGAGTCGGGCATCGTGGGGATGATCGGGGGCGTAGAGATCCCTGCCGTTCAGGGAACGTTTCGAGCCTTCGAGGCCGGAGCGCTCGCGGTCGACCCCGGAGTCCAGGTACTGGAGGCGTTCACCGGGAATTGGGACGACGTCGCGGCGGCGAAGGAAGCGGCGATCGCGCAACTGCGACGAGGGGCGGACGTGCTCATCCACAACGCGAACGCGGCTTCCATTGGTGTATTCCAGGCGGTTAGGGAGGCCGCGCAAGCGGGCCGAACGGTCTGGGCGCTCGGCATGAATGGGGACCAGAACGCAATCGCCCCGGAGATCATCCTGGGCAGCGCGGTGCTGCGGATTCCACGGGCGTTCCTGGAGACGGTTACGGCGTGGCAAGCGGGCAGCCTGGGCGGGCAGCCGCTGTACACGGGCACCGGGGAAGACGTGGTCGAATTCGTGCTCAACCCTCTGCTCGCCGACCGAATCCCGGATGACCTCTTGGCGCGCGTCGAAGAGGCCCGTGCCTCGATTCGTTCAGGGGCGCTCCAGGTGCCACGTGTGCCCTACGTCGCGGACGAGCCCGGGGCGGCGTGAACGAGGTACTCGCCCGGCTCGACGGCATCGTCCGCCGCTTCGGGCGCGTTACAGCGCTCGACGGGGCCGATCTCGAGGTGAGGGCGGGTGAAGTACATGCGGTCCTGGGCGAGAACGGCGCGGGAAAGTCGACGCTGCTGAGCATTCTAGGTGGGTTGCAGCCCGCTGATGCCGGGACGGTGTCTCTGCGCGGGGCGCCCGTGACGCTGCGCAGCCCACGAGATGCCTGGACACATGGCATCGGCCTCGTGCACCAGCACTTCATGCTGGTGCCGCGGCTCAGCGTACTCGAGAACCTCGCCTTGGGTGGGCGGGCGCCGTCCCGAGGGTGGCGGTTACCGCTGCGTGAGATCGCGGACCGAGCCACCGACCTCATGGCACGGGTCGGCCTGAGCGTCGCTTTAGACGCCGTCATCGAGGATCTGAGCGTGGGGGATCGGCAACGGGTCGAGATCCTCAAGGCGCTGATCAGGGAACCGAGCATTCTGATTCTGGACGAGCCCACGGCCGTGCTCAGCCCGCCGGAAGTCGAGAGCCTATCCGCCCTGCTACGGAGCCTCGCCAGGGACGGGCGAGCCGTTGTACTCGTCTCGCACAAGCTGGATGAGGTGCTCGCGGTTTCCGATCATGTGACCGTGTTACGCGAGGGCCGTACGGTCCTGAGCACGCCCCGCTCCGAGGTAGACGTCACGAGCCTCACGCGTGCGATGGTCGGGGTCGCGCTTTCCGCCGGCACACGTCCCGGAAGACCTCCGGCTAGCGACGGCGAGGTCGTTGCGACCCTCCGGGCCGTGCACGCAGCGGCCCCGAGCGGACACGCGGCATTGGCTGCCGTCTCCCTCGACCTGCGCCGCGGTGAAATCGTGGGCGTGGCGGGAGTGGAAGGGAACGGCCAGCGCGAGCTGGCTCTCATTCTCGCCGGGCGTGCGGACTCCTCCTCAGGGGACGTCGACGTCCCCCACGCCACCGGTTTCATCCCCCAGGACCGGACGTCCGAGGGGCTCGCCCTCGACTTCGACTTGTCCGAGAACGTGGCGCTGGCGGCCCATCGGGACGCGGAATTTCAATCGACTGGATTGTTGAAGTGGGCCGAGATCGAAGCCCGAGCCGAGCGCTTGCTCACGGACTTCGCGGTGCGCGCGACCGACACATCGGTGCACGCCCGGACGCTATCGGGCGGCAACCAACAGCGTCTCGTCATTGGCCGCGAGCTCCCGGTGGCGAAGGACCTTCTGGTGGCACACAACCCCACCCGCGGCTTGGACGTGGCCGCCACCGACTTCGTACACATGAAGATTCTCGACGCGGTGAGCGTGAGGCCCGGGGGCCCCGCGGTCGTACTGATCTCGACGGACCTGGACGAGGTCCTGGCGCTCTCGGACCGACTTTTCGTCATCGTCCGCGGGCGGCTGTCCGAGGTACCTCTGGATCAACGCACGAGGGAGGGAGTCGGCGCCTTGATGCTCGGTGCCGTAACGTGACCCACCTCGGTCCCAAGCGAGCGGCGGCGGTCGCGTTGGTGCTCACGTTGGCTGTCGCTGCTGGCTCCCTTTGGCTCGGCGGCTTCGATCCCATCGCGGCGGGCGCGGCTATGGTGCGCGGCGCGTTCGGCAGTTCGAATGCGATTCTGTCCATCACCATGGTGAGGTCCGTCCCGCTGATCCTCACAGGCCTCGCCGTCGCGCTCGCATTCCGGGCGGGGATATGGAACATCGGAGCCGAAGGCCAGCTCTACGCCGGCGCGGTCGCTTCCGTATGGGTCGGCTTGGTCTGCGATGTCTTGCCGTGGTTCCTTCTCCTGCCGCTCGTTCTCGGCTCGGCGGCGCTTGCTGGCGCGCTCTGGTCCGCGATTCCCGCGCTCATGCGCGTGCGGCTCGGCATCGGTGAGGTCATCACGACCATCCTCATGAACTTCGTGGGCATCTACCTGGCGGCCTTCATGGTCGTTGGCCCCCTGCAGGAGGCTCGGGGCGTCTTCAACCAAACCGACCAGATCGCCGAGGCGGCCAGGCTCCCTCTGCTCATGCCGGGGACGCGCCTGCACGTGGGATTCCTGCTGGCGCTCATGCTCGGGGCCGCGATGTGGGCCATGTTCCGATGGACCCGCATCGGCTTCGAGATCCGCGCTGTCGGAGTCGCCCCGAACGCGGCGAGGATCGCAGGAATGATCAAGGGTAACCGGGTGGTATTGATCACGTTCCTGGCATCCGGAGCGATCGCGGGGTTGGCCGGTGGTGTCGAGGTGGCGGGTGTGACCTTCGCGCTCTACGAGGGCTTGTCTCCGGGTTGGGGATATACCGCCATCGCGGTCGCCTTGCTCGGCGGACTGCATCCTATCGCGGTACTCGGCACCGGCCTGTTGTTCGGCGCCCTCGAGGCGGGAGCCGCCGAGATGCAGCGCACGGCTGGCATCCCGGCATCCTGGGTCACCGCCGTGGAGGCGCTCGTGATCCTCAGCGTGCTCGCGGTGGATCAACTCAGGCGGCGTTCGCATGCCTGAGGCCGTCGCGCTGGTCGCGTTCCTAGAGGCCTCGGTCCGGCTCGGCGTCCCGCTCGCGCTCGCCGCGATGGGTGAGGCCGTCACCGAACGCAGCGGCGTGATCAACATCGGGCTCGAGGGCTCCGTAATCGCCGGCGCGCTGGGTGGCGCCATGGGTGCGATGGCACTCGGCGGGGCGTGGGGTGGCATCCTGGTCGGCGGCGCGGCCGGAGCGTTCGTCGCTCTAGTGTTCGCCGCTTTTGCGATCGGCTTGGGCACGGACCAGATCATCACCGGAACCGCGATCACCTTGGCTGGACTCGGGTTCACCGGTGCCATCTACCAGGTGCGCTTCGGCACGACCGGCGCCGTGCTGTCGATACCGACCTTGGCCCCCGCCGAGATCCCCCTCCTCTCCGAGGTGCCCGTGGTCGGCAGCGCGCTCTTCGCTCAGGCCCCGACGGCCTACCTGGCCTATCTGTTTGCTCCAGCCCTCTGGTACTTCCTCTACCGGACGCAGTGGGGCCTCGAGCTGCGCGCCGTGGGCGAGGCGCCCGACGCGGCGGCGGCGGCAGGCGGGCGTGTGCGTTGGACGCGGTTCTGGGCCACGATCTTCGGCGGGGCGATGGCCGGCATCGCGGGCGCCCACTTGGTGGTCGCGCACGCCGGCACGTTCACCGAGAACATGAGCGCCGGACGCGGCTTCATCGCGATCGCCGTGGTGGTGCTCGGTCGATGGAATCCGGTTCTCGTCCTGTTCGCCGCGCTCTTCTTCGGGGCTGCGAACGCGCTGCAGTTCCAGGGACAGGCACTTGGACTCGATGCACCGTATCAGCTCTTCCTGGCGCTTCCATATTTGTTGACGCTCGCCGCGCTCGCGGGATGGGTGGGCCGATCCCGCGCGCCGGCCGCCCTCGCGACGGCCTGGCCGAAGCGGGCGGGTGGCTAGTCCCCACAAGGACCACGGCTCTATCTTTCTTGGCTGAGGTGCTTCAAACGAGGGGTTGGAGGGACGATGCGGCTCTACGGCATTCAGAAGACTGTGCTTTCTGCGCTCACCGCCACAACGCTGGCGATCGGGGCGGACGCCCTGGAAGGCCAGTCGATGGAAGGCACCGGGCTGGTTCCCACCGGTCTACTGCTTCGGCAGATGGACGGTGTGAAGCGAGTCCTCATGATCGGGGCACACCCGGACGACGAGGACACCAGTCTGCTCACCTCACTCGCGCGAGGCTGGGGCGCTCAGACTGCGTACCTCTCCCTGACGCGGGGGGACGGGGGTCAGAATCTCATCGGCCCGGAGTTGTGGGAGGGCCTCGGCGTCATTCGTACCGGGGAACTGGAGGCGGCGCGGGCACTCGACGGCGGTAGCCAGTTCTTCACCCGCGCCTTCGACTTCGGGTACTCCAAGACCGCAGACGAGGCGCTGACTCTCTGGCCGCGAGAGCAGCTGCTCGCGGACGCGGTTTGGATCGTGCGCACGTTCCGGCCACACGTGATCGTGTCCGTGTGGAGCGGAACGCCCCGAGACGGGCACGGCCAGCACCAGGCCTCGGGAATCATCGCTCGCGAAGTATTCGAAGCTGCCGGCGACCCTGCTCGTTTTCCCGATCAGCTCGAGAGGGGCGTCGAAGCCTGGACCCCCGCAAAGCTGTACCAGTCGGCTCGCCGGCGATTCGGGGGAGCCGCCCCGCGTGACACCCCCGACATCGTGGTGGAGGCGGGAGCCTACGATCCGCTGATTGGGCGATCGCACTTCCAACTCTCCATGGAGAGTCGCAGCCAGCACCGCTCGCAGGGCATGGGCGCGCCACAGCCAGCCGGCCCGCGCACGACCGGCGCCTCGTTCGTGGCATCCCACGTCGGCGGCGAGGAGAATGAAATGTTCTCCGGCATCGACACGACACTTGTGGGACTCACCGCCGGCATGAGCGACGGGAACGCCGCCGACGCTACGGCACACCTCGAGGCATATCGACGCTCGCTCGAGCGAGCGCGGGACTCGTTCGGACTGGACATGTCCGCGATCGTGCCACACTTGGCCGAGGGGCTCGATCACCTCGACCGGGCCTTGGATGTGTCCGATGGCAGCGCGGAGTTTCGCTCGGCGCTCGAGCAGAAGAAGCTCATCGCCACGCGCGCTTTCATGGCGGCGGCGGGCATCGACTTCCAAGTGCGCGCGTCGGACGACCTCGTCGTGCCTGGGCAGATCGTTGAAGTGCAGGCCCAGCTGTGGAATGGCGGCTCTGCCAGTTTGCGACGCCCGGAAGTGCAGTTGTTCGGCGGCGCTGACTCGGATTGGCCTGTACGGGAGATCTCTGTAGAGGGCCTGGCCGGCGATGGAAGCGTGGCTCCCCAGACCCTCGTGACCTGGACGTACGAGCTGCCGATTCCGGATGACGCGGCGTTCTCGCGGCTCTACTTCCTGCAGGAAGACCGTCAGGCGGCGATGTACGCGTGGCCCGATGCGCCGGGGTCGTGGGGGCTGCCTCGTGACGCCGCAATCGCGCGGGCGAGCCTCAGCTTCGCTCCGTATCAGGGGGGCGCCGCCATCGCGGCCCGCACCGAGACCTCTCGGCCCATTCGGTACGTGGGCGTCGATCGGGCCAAGGGCCAGTTCGAAAAGCCGGTCCTGATCGTGCCGGCGGTCTCGGTCGCGGTGACGCCCCGGGGTGTGGTGTGGCCCCAGGGCGAATCGGATGCTCGAACCATCACCGTCGCGCTGCGTTCGCTAGCGGATGATGGCTCTTCGGGTGAAGTGACGCTTCACGCGCCACCGGGGTGGAACGTGTCTCCAACGTCTCAGCACTTCGACCTGACCTCCGCCGGCGCCGAACGCTCCGTGGCTTTCGAGATCCAGCCGGGGGCTTCCGTCACCGCGGGAGAACACGTCTTCCGGGCGACCGCCGAGGTCGCCGGCCACATATATGACGAAGGCTTCACGCTCATCGACTACGAGCACATCGAGCGTTCCGCGATGTTCGCCGATGCTGCCGCAGGCGTCACGATGGTGCCCGTCTCGGTCAGGGAAGGCCTGCGCGCCGGATACATCATGGGAACCGGCGATGACGGCCCGACGGCGCTGCGACAAATGGGCGCCTCGGTGGCGTTGCTCTCGGAGGCGGACGTTCGGGATGGAGCCTTCTCAGACTATGACGTGATCGTCTTGGGCGTGCGCGCCTACGAGACACGTCCCGACGTGCGGGCCGCCAACGGTCAGCTGCTCGACTTCGTCCGGTCGGGCGGAACGGTCGTCAACCAATACAACCAGTACCAGTTCTCGAACGGTGGGTATGCGCCGTACGACCTCACGATCGGGCGACCCGCTCCTCGGGTGGCGGACGAGAGCGCGGCGATTACGATGCTCGAGCCGGGGGCGCCCGTCTTCACGACCCCGAACCGCATCACTCAGACGGACTTCGATGGATGGGTGCAGGAGCGAGGCCTCTATTTCGCGAGCGAGTGGGGTGACGAGTACGTGCCTCTGCTCGAGCTGAACGATCCGGATGAGCCGGCACGACACGGATCGTTGCTGGTCGCGGCGGTCGGAGAGGGTGTGTACGTGTACACTGGGCTGTCGTTCTTCCGGCAGTGGGCGGGCAGGGTGCCCGGCGCGTACCGACTCTTCGCCAATCTGGTCTCGCTCGATGCGAGCGAGTGGGCGGCATTCACCGCCGGCCGCTGAGATAGAGGGCGAGGCCCTTGAGCGCCAACCGTAGCTTACTCGCTCGTGTCCCCGAGCTCGCCCTTGAGGCGCTGATGGTCGTTTTTGCCGTGATGGTCGCGCTCGCTGTCGAAGGATGGAGCGAGGACCGGCACCACAACTTCGTCGGGTAAAGCGAACACGCCTGAGAGACCGGCTCCGATCTTCCCGGGACCCGCGCCCGGTGCACCGATTGTGTGCGTGTACACACCCTCGGTGTCGAAGACCCGCACTTCTCGGGCCTGAAAGTCGGCGACGTAGACGTTTCCGGCCGCGTCGGTATCGACGCTGACGGTCTGACCGAACGATAGGCCTCGTCCCCGATCGTTTCGCCGATGGAGAGGACCTCTTCGAGCGTCCAACCCTCGCCCGATTGCCAGATGCCGTCCATCGGGTTCTGGACGATCTCGACTCCGGCGCTGTCGACCACGGTCCCGGCCCAGGTCGAAGCGGGGTCGCCCGTCGAACAGGCTGCGGAGCTAAGAGAAAGAAGCGCGCACGCGGCGAATCGCGGAGAAAGCTCTATTGCGTTGTGCATGATCTACTCTGGATGCGTGATTCCTGTACGGACGCACCCCTAGGCGCCAACCGGCTGAGATATTCGCGCTACGCTTCCGAGCCGCCTCCGAGTCTACTGAGAACCGAGCCCACGACCAGCACGACCACGGCGCCCACTACGTTGTGCCATAGGTACGCGACGTCGGGAGCCCCATACCGGACTCCGGCCACCGCACCCATCCCCATCAACAGACCCCAGAACGCGCCAGTCCCGTTCGAGCGCGGCATCATCGCCAAGAAAAACACGCCCAGGATCGATCCGTAGAAGAACGACCCGTATTCGTTCACGACCTCGATGAGCGAACCCAAAGTCGCGGCATACGTGGCGACCACGCAGGCGAAAACCCCCCAAAAAACGGTCGCCAGTCTGGAGACCTTGAGGTAGTGCGCGTCGTCTGCGTCGTCCTTGACCCAGCGCCGGTAGAAGTCGATCACGCTCGTCGTCGACAACGACGTGAGCTCGGCCGCGATACTCGACATCGCGGCCGCCAACACACCCGCGATGAAGAGGCCGGTGAGCCCGATCGGGAGCTCGGAGAGCACAAACCGCGGAATGATGTAGTTCGTGTCCCGCGAGGCCTCGCCCGTGACCTCTTCGGCCAACGTGAGCGCCTGACCCCGGATCGCCTGGATGTCGGCCTCGTGCGCCAGGAACGCCTCCATCGCCTCGGCTGCGCTGGCCTCGTCGCCCGCGTCTGCCGTCGCCCGAGCCGCCTGCTCACGCAGCGTGAACGTCGCCGAATACTCTTGCTGCAGCGCGTCGTACGCGGCCCCCTGCTCGGCGAGCACGGCCGTCTCATGCGTCGGGTTGAAGAGCAACGGGGCAGGCGTGAACTGGTAGTACACGAATACGAGCACACCCACCAGTAAGACGAGCGCCTGCAGGGGGATCTTCCAGTAAGCGCTCATGAGCAGCGACGAGCGGGCGGCGTCGACCGACTCGGCCGCCAGGTAACGCTGCACCTGGCTCTGGTCGGTCCCGAAGTAGGAGAGCATCAGGAAGGTGCCGCCGATCATCCCGGACCAGAACGTATAAGTCTCCGTCAGGTCGAAGCTGAAGTCGAACGCCTCGAGGCGGCCCGTCGCGCCCGCGATTCGCATCGCGTCGGCGGGCCTCACCGGCATCTCGACGAGCAGCACGATGACGATCGCCAGCAGCGCGACGATGATGAGGACCATCTGCTTCACGTCGGCCCAGGCCACCGCCTGAACCCCGCCGACCATGGTGTAGAGAACCGTGGGAACGCCGATCAGAGCCACGCTCCAGACGAGCGGAACGCCGAAGATGGCGCTGAGCACCACGCCGGGCGCGGCCATGATCACACCCACCGACATGCCGCGTGACAGTAAGAACAGGAACGCGGTCAACGAGCGCGTCCTCGCGTCGAAGCGGCGCTCCAGGTACTCGTACGCGGTGTAGACCCCCGAACCGTGCAAAAACGGCACGAGAGTGACGCCTAGAATCAGCATCGCGAGCGGGAGCCCGAAGTAGATCTGGATGAAGCGGATGCCATCCGTGGCCCCCTGACCCGGCGTGCCGATCATCGTGATCGCGGAGAGCTGCGTCGCCATCACGGAAAGCCCGACGACCCACCAGGGAAGGCTCTTGCTCGCCAGGAAGTACCCTCGGATCGTGTCGGTGTCCTTGGACTTTCGGATGCCGTCGATGATCACATACGCCAAGTAGACGACGACGATCAGCCAGTTGATCCAATGCATTGCGGTGGCGCCTCTAGAAGACCGGGTAGGAGAACTGAAGCACGGCGAGCAGAGCGAGCGCGATGATCTGCACGGCGAATACGCGGATCAGCGAGGCCTTGAAGGTCGAGCGGGACTCGGAGACCACGGGGTCTTCATCTGGCATGGGGGATGTCTCTGGCGGGAGGTCGACCGGGCAAGCTTCGAGTACCTACGCCGCTCATGCAAGCGAGGCCCCACTGGGCCGCTCTAAGAAGCGCTTCCTCAACTCCCTCGAACGAGTGCGACTCGCGGTGACGCGCGAGCCGTCGATGAGGCGTATGGAAAGCCGCGCCCCGGCGGGGGGCTCGAACGCCTCGACGAAGTCGAGGTTCACGACGTGCGATCGATGCACCCTCGAGAACCGATCCTGATCGAGCCGCTCGTGCAGGTCGCGAAGCGTTCCGGTCACCAAGTGGTCGCGACCGCCCGCGTGCAAGCGCACGTAGTCGCCGTCGGCCTCCAGACGCACGATATGACGTGTCGCAAGTGGGAGAATGCGGCCGTGACGTGACCCCCTGAAACGAGACCGGTCCGAATGTTAGGATCTGGCACGGGTCGCCAAGAAG
>Ga0066376_10000876_pt1 | contig 28864 bp, 21 predicted proteins | sample Knorr_S15_td_Bot_FD_77009 | JGI IMG/M metagenome (GOLD analysis project Ga0066376, IMG submission 77009) | Marine microbial communities from Southern Atlantic Ocean transect - Knorr_S15_td_Bottom_ad_5009_LV_A | ecosystem: Environmental > Aquatic > Marine > Oceanic | place: Southern Atlantic... | reverse complement strand
CGAGACCCAATCCTACTACTACGCCGGCCTCTACGCTGCCTACGGAATCATGCTGGCGCTGTGGCGCCGGGAAGAGCACGGGCAGGGGGTCCACATTGATGCCTCGATCCAGGCCAGTCTTGCTATCCACGAACATGTGGCCTTTACCTATTCGGCAGAAGGGAAACTGGTAAAACGTGCGGGAAGCCAGCACCAGCATGTGGCGCCGGCTAATGTTTTTCGCTGCCAGGACGGATACATTGCCCTTTTCGCAACCCACCGCCATTGGCCGATTCTTCTGGAGATGTGGGAGGATCATCCACCCGAATTGGACGATCCTCGCTGGAAGACGGACACGGAGCGCCGTGCCCACGCCGATTGGCTGAATCCGCTTTTGGAGTCCTTCACCTCTCGTTACAAGAAGGACGATCTTGCCCACCAGTTGCAAAAGCGGGGGGTTCCCGGTTTACCCGTGAATACCCCATCCGATTTTCAGAAGGATCCTCACATCCAGGAGCGACAGTTCTTCACTTCCGTGACCCATCCTGAGATCGGCGAGTACCAGCAGCCAGGTGTGCCCTTCACGGTCGATGATGAGCGCCCCAAACCCCCAGCTCCGGCACCTATGCTGGGCCAGCATAATGAGGAAATCTACGGCCAGGAGCTGGGTCTGGACCCACAAGCGCTGGCTAACCTGGCCTCGGAAGGGGTGATATGAGGGGGAAGGAGACAGGAGACAGGAGACAGGAGACAGGAGGAGCGCTCTTCGCCCGCAGAGAGAAAGAGAGAATGAGAGGAAAGAATTTGTTTGGAATTTGGAATTTTGGATTTGGAATTTCAGCCGGTCTGCCGGCTGCGGTCAGGCGGTCAGGTGGTCAGGTGGTCAGGAGATTCCCCATTGTCTAGCACCAACCAGATCTTAAAGGGCATCCGGATCATCGCCTTCACCAATGCCTATGCCGGTCCCTACGCGGGACGCCTTCTGGCGCAGCACGGTGCAGAAGTGATCAAGGTGGAGTCTGCAACCGGTGGGCTGGACACCTTTCGCCACTTCGGCAAGGACCTGGATTCTTCAGCCCGCTTCATCGAGTGTAACCTGGGAGTCCGATCCCTCACCGTGAATCTCAAGCATCCGGACGGAGTGGAAATCATCAAGAAGTTGACCTCCTGTTCGGATGCGGTGCTGGAGAACTTTCGCCCTGGAGTCCTGACGCGATTGGGCCTGGGCGAGGAAGAACTCAGGCAGGTCAACCCGGGAATCATTATTCTCAGGTTGCCCGGACTGGGAGAGAAGGGGCCCAAGAGCTGGTACGGAACCTGGGGATTTAATCTCACCGCTTACTCCGGCATGACCTATCTGTGGAATCACCCCGATCAGCCGCGTCCCATTGGCAGCCAGGGAGTTTATCCGGATCATGTGAGTTTCATTATGGCTCCCACGCTGCTGGTGGCTGCACTGCTTCGTCGTCGGGTCACTCAAAAGGGTGTCACCATCGATCTGGCCCAAGCCGAGGCCGCTGCCTATGTTTTGGGTGTGAGCTACCTGGAGATGTCCGTCAATGGCAAAGATCCAGAACCACGAGGCAACCACCATCCCACCGCCTTTCCCCATGGATGTTACCGCTGTCAGGGCGATGACCGTTGGTGTGTTCTTTCCATCACCACCGATGAGGAGTGGCAGAAGTTCTGCCGAATTATGGGACGAGAGGATCTTGCCGCCTCCCCCAAGTTTGCAGGACAGGAGGCCCGCTCCAAGCATGTCTCGGAGCTGGATCGAATCGTGGAGGAGTGGACCCAGGGGCGATCTCCCGAAGAGGTGATGAAGAAGCTGCAGGAAGAGGGTATTGCGGCCGGCGTGGTTGAAAACGGTGCCGATTTGATGGAGGATCCTCAACTGCGCCACCGCAACTATTTTGAGCACTTTCCCGTCTCCTCCTTCGGGCCCATGGAGGTCCCGCGCAGTGCCCTTCGATTCGGTGGGATGAGTGACGATCCTCTCGCACTGCCTTCCAAGCTGGGCCAGGATACCGAGGCCATCCTGAAGGATCTTCTGGAATACGATGAAGAGACGATCCAGGAGTGGAAAAAAGAAGGAGTTCTAGACTAAAAGAAGCTCCAAATTCTAAATCATAAATTCCAAACAAATTCCAAGTTCCAAATCACAAACAACTTCGGTTTGAAACAGTCCGAGAAGCCGGACTCAGAGGTTTAGAATTTGGAATTTGTGATTTGTTTAGGATTTATGATTTGAAATTTGGAATTTCTCAGAGAGATTAGGGATACCTAATCTCTCTGAGTCTCTTCTGGGAGTTTTCCCACGATAAACACGTAGGAAAAGGCGCCGAACATCATGATGGCTCCGGCGGTGACCAGGGCTCCCGTAAAAGATCCTGTGGCTGCAAAAATGTAACCGGTGACGATAGGGGCCATCAGAGCTCCAATATTGCCGCCAAAGTTTTGAATCGAGACCAGTGAGGCCACGGAAGTGGAGGGTGCCAGATCAAGGGGCATGGCATTGGCCGATCCCGTGGTGGCTCTCAGAGACCCCATGCAGAGGGTGAGCAGGGTAACGGCCAACCAGGTTTGGGCTGTGTAGGCTGCCGTGATCACCATAACCGTAGCAACCATCATTCCAATTCCTACAACCGTCTTGCGTGCACTGGTGTGTTTGAAACCTCTGCGGATGAGATGGTCCCCCAGCCAACCCCCTCCAATGGTTCCCACCATCCCCATGACAAAAGGGAGACTGGCAGCGATTCCGGTCAGCTGAAGGCTCATATTGCGTTCCATGATCAGATAGCTGGGGAGCCAGCTGAGGTAAAAAGAATAAGCATAGAGGTATCCCATCTGTCCGAAGGCTAGCCCCCAGGTGGAGCGGCAGTTGCGAAGGCGGACTCCCAAGGATTTGTCCCGTGTTCCGAACAGAAGGGCAAAGATGGGAACTCTTTTTACGGTTTCGGCTTCCCCCTCAGGACCCAGCTTGATCTGGGGTCCGATCTGTTTGTCGGGATGGAAAAGGATCCAGATGATGGCAAACACCAGGTTTGCAGCACCGACCCAGTAAAAGATGGATCGCCAGCCGAAACTAGCCAGAAGCAAGGCGCAGACGGCCGCACCGACAGCGCTTCCCACCTGGCTTCCGGAGAAAGCAAATCCCAGAGCGGTGGAACGCTGTTCCGAGGGAAACCATTTCGAGATGGTGGAGCCCTGTGCCGGAATCAACATGCTGTGCCCGACTCCAAAGACGGCCCGAAACAGGAAAAGGCCAAGGGCGGTGCTTGCCAGAGGCAGAGCTATGGTGGAAAGGCTCCACACGCTGGCTCCCATACCCAGAACGATCCACGATCCGAATCGATCCACCACAGGACCTATGATCAACTGACAGGCCGTGTAGGCCCAGTTCCATCCCGAGAGGACGTAGCCCATGGTGGCAGGGGAGATGTCGTACTCTTTCATCAAAGTGGGAGCTGCCACACCCAGGGAGATCCGAATCACACTGCTCATGGCGAGAGCCCCAAAGCAAAGCCCCACCACACCCCATCTTTTGGATCCGTGTTCCTTCGAATCTTCCATATTCCGATGCCTCTTGAAAGAGTGCGTGGATTGTAGCGCGCTCCGCGCGCAGAGAAAAGAGAAAAGAAAGGACCCCTCTGAATTTCGAATTCCGAACTTGTGTTGAATTTGTTTAGGATTTGGAATTTGGGATTTGGAATTTCCGCTGAACGCGGTAAGCGTTCAGCGGCTTCTCCTTGCAAACCGAGTCTTTTCTGTTTAGATTGAGTGCGCCATGTCATACGGAAAGATAGGACAACGTTTGGGGCGCGTAGAGGGACCCGCCAAGGTTACCGGAGAAGCCAAGTATACGGCCGATATTTTGCTGCCGGGCATGATCTGGGGCAAGGTCTTGAGAAGCCCTCTCCCCCACGCCAAAATTGTCGCCATAGATACCCGAGAGGCCGAACAAATGCCGGGAATTCTTGCCGTACTCACCGCCAAGGACCTTCCCGACCTGCTGACTGGGCGACTGGTGTATGACATGCCGGTGTTGGCTATAGATCGGGTGCGATTCATTGGCGAGAAAGTGGCGGTGGTGGCTGCAGAAGATCCCGATATGGCCGAGGATGCGCTGGCCTCCATTGACGTGGAATATGAAGAGATGCCTGCTGTCTTCGACGCCCATGAGGCCATGAACCCCGAAGCTCCACTGCTGCATCCCGATTATCGATCCTATGCTCACGCTCCCGAGAAGTTCTTCTCGGATATCCCCAACGTCCACTCTCACGTCACTTGGGAACTGGGTGATATCGACAAGGGATTCGCTCTGGCCAAACAGGTCTTCGAACACACCTTTAGCACACCCGCTGTACATCAAGGCTATATCGAGCCTCACGCCTCGGTTGTGGCCATCGATCCCGATGGCCGGGTCAATGTCTGGATCAGCAACAAGATGCCGGTGCGGGCACGAGAGCTTTTGGCCGACGTGATCGAGCTCCCTGAGGAGCGGATTGTGGTCCATCTGGCCCAGATCGGGGCGGATTTCGGAGGCAAGGGTTCCCTGATGGATGCGCCGCTTTGTTATCATCTGGCAAAGCGGACCGGCCGACCGGTGAAGATGGTCATGAGTTATACCGAGGAGCTCATGGCCGGTAATCCCCGACATCCCACCAGCATCTTTTTGCGCACGGGGGTCACCGAGGAAGGCCAGATTGTGGCTCGTCAGGCCAAAGTGGTTTTCAACAGCGGCGCCTACGCTGCATTCAAGCCCGTTCCCTTTGTCAATATTCCGGGTGCCAAGGATGCAGCAGGAGTCTACGGGACACCCCACATCAGGATCGATGCCTACTCCGTGTATGCGAACTGCGTTCCCAGTGGCCACTTCCGGGCTCCGGGAGATCTCCAGGTGAACTTCGCCGTGGAGTCCTCGATGGATATGATCGCTGAAGACCTGGGCCTGGATCGACTCGAATTTCGCAAGCAAAACTTGCTGAAGGACGGAGATTGGGTGCCGGGCGGTCCTCAACTGGAAGAGGTGAGGGTGGCTGAGACGCTGGCGGCGGCGGTCAAGGCATCCTCCTGGAACCAGCCCAAATCCCAACCCAACCGAGGCCTTGGCCTGGCCGTCTCCCATCGCTTGATAGGCACCGGAGAAGCGAACACCCAGCTTACCCTGAAAGAGGATGGAACCATCCAGGTGCTCACGCCCGTGCCTGAAGTGGGGACGGGTGCCCATACGATTCTGCAACAGATTGTGGCTGAAACACTCTTTCTCCCCCTGGATCAGGTCCGGGTTGAGACGGCTTCGGAGATTTTCAAGACCGATTCCGGTTCAGGGGCCAGCCGCGTCACCTACGTGGGGGGGCAGGTTGTTCAGCAGGCAGCCGGGGAATTAATGAAGTTGATCCTGGCGGCTGGCGCAAAAGGCTTGGGTTGCGCGGAAAACGAAGTCGTGTTCGAGGGTGGCCGTGTGGTGCGCAGTGATTCGGATGGCAGTCTCTCGTTAGTGGAGGTGGCCAAGCTGGGAGGCGATGGCAAATCTGCCTTGCGGGTGAAGAAATTGCTCAACCTTTCCGAAGGTCCTCCGATGACCACATTCACCGCTCAGGTGGTGGAGCTTGAAGTGGACCCGGAGACGGGCCAGATCAGGTTGCTCGATGTTGTGACCGCACACGATGTAGGGACCATCATCAACCCACTGGGTCACCAGGGACAAATCGAGGGAGGTCTTCTTCAGGGAGTTGGCTTTGGCCTGCTCGAAGAGTTGAGGATAGAAGATGGGCAGGTCTCGACCTTGAATCTGGGAGACTACAAGCTCCCCAATATCCGAGACATCCCACCGCTCACGACGGTGCTTGTCGAGGAGGAACTGGGGCCCGCCCCCTTTCACGGAAAGGCCATTGGAGAGAGTAGTATTACCCCCACCGGTGCGGCGATCGCCAATGCGGTGTATGACGCCGTGGGAGTGCGCTTCCACGACTTACCCATTAACGCCGAGAAGGTGTATTGGGCGTTGCAGCAACACAGAGGTGGGAAAGGATGACTCACACCATCCGACTGAATGTGAATGGCAAGGAGCACACGGTAGAGGTGTCCTCACGACGGCTCCTGGTCGACTGTCTGCGCTATGACCTGGGACTGACCGGGACCAAGGAAGGATGCAGCGTCGGCGTTTGCGGAGCCTGCACGGTTCTCATGGATGGAAAGCCCATCAGTTCCTGCCTTGCCCTGGCCCTGTTTGCTGATGGAAAGGAAATAGTCACCGTGGAGGGGCTGGCTCGGGAGGACCGTCTCGACCGGGTGCAACAGGCCTTCATCGACTACGGAGGGTTTCAGTGCGGAATCTGCACCCCGGGGATGGTGGTTACCGCCAAGGCTCTCCTGGATGAGAATCCCGATCCAAGCGTCGATGAAATCAAAGAGTGGATGATGGGCAATCTCTGCCGCTGTACGGGCTACTACAAGGTTATTGAGTCGATTCAAGGGGCAGCGGCGGCAGAGGAAGGCGGGGGATAGCGATGAGGGCCTTTGAGTATCGCGAACCCGACAACCTGGAAGAAGTGCTGAGCCTGCTGCACGATCATGGAGAGGATGCCAAAATCATTGCTGGCGGCACGGCTCTGGTGATCATGCTCAACCAGCGCCTGATCATGCCCTCCTATCTCATCAGCTTACGTAAGCTGCCTGGCCTGAATTCTGTGGAATCTGTGGGCGGTGCTCTGCAGCTGGGTGCACTGGTGACTCACCGTGAAATGGAGACTTCTCCTGTCATTCGTGATCAGATCCCGGTTCTGGCTGAGACTTATAGGCAGGTCGCAACCCTGCGGATCCGCAACATGGCCACGGTGGGAGGAACTCTGGCCCACGCTGATCCCAGCCAGGATTCGCCCGTCACCCTGATGGCGTTGGACGCCCGAGTCGGACTCACTTCCAGTGGAGGAAGCCGGGAGGTTGCTCTGGATGAGTTTTTTACCGATTATTACGAGACTGTTCTGCAGCCCGATGAGCTGCTCACCCACGTGCAGGTCCCTTTACCCAAAGCTCATACGGGCAGCATCTATCTGAAGTTTCTGCCCAGGACGGAGGATGATTACGCGACGGTAGGAGTGGCAGCGAGTGTGGAGATTGAACCCTCCTCCCAGCTGTGCCGGGAGTGTCGTATCGTCCTGGGGGGTGTTGCTCCCACGCCTTTGCGCGTCAAGGAGGCTGAGGCGCTGCTTTCCGGGCAGAAGTTGGCTCCCGAGCTTCTGCACAAGGCGGCCTCTGTGGTTCAGGAGCATACCGATCCCATCAGTGATTCTCGCGGTGGAGCCGATTACAAGCGCGAGATGGCGGGAGTCTGTGTGCGCAGGGCGCTGGAGCAGGCCTGGCAAAGGGCCTTTACAGAATCTTCATGAAGTTCGAACAGACCTGCACGATCGCCGCCGCCCCACTGCAGGTGTGGAACTTTCTGATCGATATGGAGAACGTCAGTCGCTGTCTGCCCGGCGTCGAGAGCATGACACTGATTGATGAGGATACCTACGAAGGAATCTTCAAGATCCGCGTGGGTCCCATTGCACTCAAATTCAAAGGAACCCTGCAAGTCGAGGAAAGGGATCGTGACAACTGGCACGTGGGCATGCGGGTGGAGGCCAAGGATCGCCGGCTGGGTGGAGGAGTACGGGCACACCTGGAGGTGGATCTGGTTGAGAAGGGATCCGATGAGACTCAGATGAGTGTCAGTCTCGAGTCTCACGTGCTGGGCAAGATCGGTGAGTTTGGACAGCCCGTTATGCGTAAGAAGACCGATGCCCTCTTGCAGGAGTTCGCCCGTCAGGTCAGCCAGGAGTTAGGTGGTTCCTAGTGCGTGTTTTAGCCGGTTTACTCCTTCTGTGGGTGGTCTCGCTTCCTCCGTCAAGGCAAGCATTGCTTGCCGGCCAGGACTCTTCCTCTGAAGGGGAAGCGATCTCGTCTCCGGAAACCCGTGCCATCGCCTATTTGGCCCAGGAAGTCCCTCTTTGGTCCAAGGAGAACCACTGCTTCTCCTGTCACAACAATGGGGACGGGGCACGCGCTCTCTATACCGCCCGGAGACTGTCCTATGCCGTACCGGAGTCCTCTCTTACCGAGACCACCCAGTGGCTTACTCGGCCCCTGGAGTGGGACGACAATCGAGGCGAACCCGGATTCAGCGATAAGAGGTTGGCCCGGATTCAGTTTGCGGCTTCACTGGTTGAGGCCTTTGAGGCCGGCCTGATCGATAGCCGGGAGATCCTTATACAGGCAGCAGAATCGCTTTTACCCTATCAACAAGAGGATGGATCCTGGCAGGTCGATGTTGAAGCGGTTGTAGGCTCTCCGGTGACCTATGGAACTCCCCTGGCCACCTCTATGGTACGAAAAACCCTGGAGAAAGCCGATAGATCCCGTTTTGCCGCGGCCATTGCCCGGGCCGATGATTGGTTACTCGAGACACCCGTGAAGAGTACTCTTGATGCGGCAGCGGTGGTGATCGCTCTGGAGGATCGCTCTGATCCTCGGGCTGAGGTTAAGGTTGGCCAGTGTCTGGAGCTGATTCTGGGCGGGCAGGCCAGCGACCGAGGATGGGGACCCTATCGAAATTCCCCTTCTGAACCCTTTGATACGGCAGTTGTTTTGCTGGCCCTGCTTTCCGTGAGAGAGCGTCCTCAGATGGAAGAGTTGATCGAACAGGGTCGGACTTACCTGCTTCAGACCCAGCTCTCCACAGGCGGTTGGCCTGAGACCACCCGGCCTCCTGGAGCGCAAAGCTATGCCCAGCACATCTCGACTTCGAGCTGGGCGACGCTAGCCCTTCTTCTATCTGGGAAAGATCTTGAACGGTAGGGATACCGTGGTCGTGGTGATCCGTTCTTCAACCCGCTCGAACACATCCACCTCGAAGGGACGATTGATCCTGTTGCCGGCAAGGTCTTCCAGGGTGGTATCGACCGAAAGGGAATAATCACCCGCCCTCCAAGGTTCATGGGGAGTGAAGCCCCAGCGGGTCTCGTTGCGATCGACCTGGATCGATCCTTCAACATATTCTCCCTGGGAGTCCATGACCTCCAGTAAACGCATGAGCAATTCATGGTCCAGGGGCTCGGGAAACTCAACGGAGAGAGGTTGAACGCTCCCGGCCTGTGGGGCGGTGAGCAGCCAGCTCTCGGGATTGGGAGTTTCCCGATCGGCCGCAACCACCGAGAAGACCTTCTGGAAATCCTCCTTGAGGGATTTCCCCTGGGCGTCACGCCAGTCGCGGTCGATGATCAGAGTATAGGTTTTTCCTTCTTGGATAGAAGTTCCCACTTCGTTATGAGGCACGAGGTCCCTTTTGATTCGCCCCGGATCAAACAGGAGTGTCAGCCGCTTTCCCGCACGGTCCCACAGTTCCTGATCCAGCTCCAGAAAGGGCAAATCAACGGGGACCCCTCTCTCGTCGAGCAAATGAATTCGGCTATAGGCCTCGCCTCGACTCATGGGGGCAGAGAAATGCAGATAAAACTTGAGCTGGTTCTCGGGTAACTGGTCTGTTGAAGGATACACGTGCTCGACAATGGTCGAGGCAACGGCCTTCGATTGGGGAATATCGAACCGGGAAGTGATGGTCTCCGAAGCCGATGTTTCCGGATGGAAAACGGCACGATAGCTCAGGCCCGGTTGCAAAGGAAATCGGGGCTGGAAAATCAAGATTCTGTCTTCGATTCTATAAGAGCCGAGAATAGGGGGAAGAGCCTCGTCCGGGGAGCCGGAATCGACATAAACGGTAAAGAGCTCTTGCCATTGATCCGTTTCGAAAGCCTGAGTGCTGATCTGCCCGATCTGATCCCAACCCACGACTTTGAAGATCGGATGGGAGCCCTGCTGGTTCTCCAACTGGATGTCGATGGGAAGCCCAGAAACGGAGAGGATGGTGAGGGTGAGGATCCCCACCCCCACAAAGAGTCTCCCGATTGATTTCACCCCGTTCGCCTTACTTAAGGAAGCGCAATCGTTTTGAGATCCAATGAACCGCTGTCGGTGCTGACCAGGATCAAAGCGCTGGTTTCATTCAAACGGTCCAGTTGTTGCACACCCTTGAGGTGATCGATGGTCTCATAGGGCACGCCTCGAATATCCGTACGCTCGGTAATGGCCTCGTAGCTGTCGAGACCTTCGGCGCTGATCTTCATGACACCGCGGCTGCTGTTGTTCATCAGGATGAACTGGGAGCCGTCCTTTTCATAAACGATCATATCCAGAGGACGGTTTCGATTACCCAGTTCCGCGATGGTGGTGCCCATGACCTTTGCGCCTGCTGTGAGAGAAGAGACAGGAAATTTCACCAGGGGGGTGCAGGTGTATGCCGCCAGGATGTAGGGCTCGTTCTCAATTTCATAGGAGACGAAAGTGCGAACCGGAGCGTTGGTTTCGAAACGCCCGTGGGCGCCATGGTAAATCTCAACGCTGGCTCCGCTGCCGGCCTTGTCAAAGGGAAAAGGGATGGAGTGCAACTTGGAGGCGAATTCTTCGTTGGAAAGCCCTGCGATGAAGACCCTGTCGTCGACAAAGGCCAGGTCGGTGATGGCTTCCAGTCGAAGGCTCTGGCCTCGGCGATTCTGGGCGTCGGGGTCAGGAGCATTGGGGAGGGTGACCCGGGCGTGCTTCACGTTTTCCAGAGAGAACTCCTCGAGTTTTCCGGAGGCGTCGACTCGTAGGATCAAGGGAGTGGCGTCCGGACCTCGGCCACGAGAGACCGACAGGTAGACTCTCTTGGAGGCCGGGTTGACGGCTATATCATTAATGAGGATTTGATCGGCCGAGGTTCCCAACAGGGCGGCCACCTTTTCGTTGATTCCAGAGATGTCGACCCGGTCAGGGGAACTGGAGGCCGTGTCCTCTGTGGCCAGAGCGAAAACTGCGGCTCCCATGGAATCGCCGACAAAGAGGACTCCATCCGGTCCGAAGGCCAGGGGGCCGGCCGATTGGAGTTCGGCCTTACCCGCTTTGAGACTGGCGGAGTAATCAATGGAGACGGCCGCGGTGGTAAACAGTACGGCCATCAGAAGCGCACACAGACCCATACGAGATTGGTTAAGACTCATTTCTCTCCTTCTCTGATTGAAAAAATTTGAAGTCCACCTAGTCGTAGCCCGACTTCCCCATTTCGGGGTGCCTAAGTCAAGTCTATTGTCTGCCTATGACTAGCGGGTCCTGTTCACCGCATCCACCAGCTCCGTCCACTCCAGCACACGGCCATGCCCGGGGACAATGGTATTCACTCTCCAGCGAGCCTTGGTAACGGCATTGTAGAAATCGATGCCTTCGAGAGGAACGCGGGCAGGACCGCTCTGTTCGGGAAGAATCTGAAAAGTATCGCTCTGAATCTGAAACAGGTCGCTCTGGAAGATGAGTCGTTCTTTGGGCAGATAAATGGCTAGAAAACCATTGGCATGGGGATTGGGAACGTGCATGAGCTCTACGGTTCGGGTGCCGTCTGTAATGGTTTTGCGATCTGTGACCGTCTCGATCTGAGGCTCTATCTGGGACTGAAAAAGGCGGTCGGGATTCAGGGTGTGAGGTAGGGTCAGGATTTCCCGGATCACCTTTTCGTTGTTGGCGTGGGTGACGATGGTTGCCCCTTCGGCGGCGTAGGTGCGAATCCCACCGGTATGATCGGAGTGGTGGTGACTGGTAACCAGATAGCGGATGGGCTTGTCTCCGACAGTCTCACGGATTCGGCGAAGGACCTCCAGGGACTGCACCTCGTTGTTGGGTCCCTCCGCCACCAGAATAAAATCCTCGAACTCCACCCACATATTGTTCATGCCCACGCCTTCACCAAAGTACACGCCCTCGGCCACTTCAGTGGGAATGACCGGGAGTCTGTCTGAATGGGCCAGGGATTGGGCTCTTTCCTGCAGTGGCTCCGGAATCACAAAACGATCTTCCGGAAGGTCACCGTTGATCGTCACTTCAGTCCATTCCTTGATTTCAGTGACCTCATTCATTTCCTGGGTGATTTCGGAGAAGGGAAGTTTGACGTTTCCGACATCTCGATAGTCTGAAAATGTCCGTTCTTTGGCCACATCTCCGTAGGGGTTTCGATCCTCAGTGAACTTCAGCTTTGAAATCAACTGGGTGGTGTCGTCCAGGTAGACGTCGTAGTAGACGGCGTCAATGAATTGCAGGCTGACGATGTGATGAGGTGTTCCGTCGACCGCGGCCTCACTGATTCCCTTAATACTGGTCTCTATTCCCAGGGCATAGACCAGGAACTTTGTAATATCGCGGTCCCACTCGATCCGGTATCTCTGCAGTTGTGTCGCTTCCAGGGGTCTTAGTGCCGACCCGAAGACATCACGGTAACCGCCCTTGTTCCAGTCCGCTAACTGAATGGCCTCCCTGGAACCGGTTAAATTGACCTCTCGAGGACCGTCAAAGTCGATCATTTGCGTGAAGGGCCCCGGTGACCCCATAAGTAACCGATCCGTTGTCACGTGACCCTGTCCAAGGGAGTTTCTGGTTCGGGTTCCCTTGCGGGTGATGGTTTTAATCGCCTCCAGTTCCTGTAGCCCACCCATGGCCTCAGCGGCCTCTTCCAGCACTTGCCGACCCTGGACCTCAGGCGGCAGTGGGGCGCAGTTCAGTTGAAACAGAACGATGAGCAGGGTGAAACACAGAGAGGGCACACTTTGGGTGTTCATTCAGAGCCTTTCATGGTTGTGCTCCTCTTTTATCTTTAAGAAGTTCTTCCCTGGGTCGAAGAGAAACGGTGCAACGAGTAAGCTTTTACTATGAAGCCGGAAAAAGGGCAAGGACAGGCGCGCAAAGCGCGCCTGTCAGGTTCCAAGTTTGAAGTTCCAGGTTCCAAGCTTGAATGATCTTTTCTTTTCCCTCCTGGTCTGTTGTCTGAAGTCTGCACTCAGCTGTCAGTTGTCCGGGCCCTTCGCCATCATTTCTTCAGTAGGCCCCACAACCTCGGTGAGGAAACGGACCCACTCGACGGCTACGATATCGTCAGCCAGTGCAATCGGAGGTTGTCCAAAGCCCGACATATAGCTGATGGGACAGCAGTGATAGCGATCTGGAATTTGTACCAGGTGAGCGGTCAGACCCTGTTTTAGAAACCTGCTGTAGAAGCGGTAAGCCTGCTCGGGGAGCAGATACAGATCGTTGTCGGTAAAAGTGATGAGAAAAGGCGGTGCCGACGGATTGAGATAGTTCAGGGGTGAGGCCTGTGCCAGGATCGCAGGATCGGTGCCAAAGCCATTCTCCACGCCGGTTGGAACCTGTCCGGGTTCCGGCCAGGCTTCCAGGTCATAAATTCCCGAAGCCGGGATGACTCCCTTGATGGCAGCGGGCGGAACTCCTTCCGCTTTTAGATATTGAGTATCAAGGGCCAGTAAAGCCACAAGATGGCCACCTGCTGAATGACCATGGATGACGATCCTCTCTTGGTCGATTCCGTAGCGCGAGGCATTCTCGTAAACCCAGGCAAAGGCACGGGCCACGTCCTGGACATGGGTAGGGTGCTTGATTGCTGGAGAGAGCCGGTAATTCGTAGAAGCAATTCCCCATCCCAGACGACCCAACACTGTCATCATCGTATCCAGGTTCTTATCGCCGACTCTCCAACGGCCCCCATGGACATAAAAGAGGAGAGGAAAACGGGTCTTGCCTTCCGGGAGGTAGAGGTCCAGAGCATTGAGCTTGGGATCGGTGCCGGCGCCCTGGTCATATTGGATATCCTTGATGACTCTCATCTGGGGAGAAGGCATTGTGGGAACAGCTCTGGGCCCGCCTTCGGGCCAAACAGCATGAAAGCTTCTGGTGAAAGATCCATCTTGAACGTGCTTCACAAACCCAACCATGGCTGGACCCAGCAGATCCTCGACCTGAACGATTGGAGTTCCATTCAGATCTCTTATAGGGACTTGTTTCCCGATTGTGGCGACCACGTTGTTATGGTCCCGTGCCGGGAGTTTCACCAAATGGGCTGGTCGGTTGTGGTTGAGTAACAGGGAGTAAAAGGTTTTTGCCTGCTCATCGAATCCGAACAGGTCGTTGTTTACATAAGTAATGAGGAAGGGCGGCGTATCGGAGGCGGCATTCCCCACCTTCAGTACCGGCGAAGCCTCCCCCAGGCTCTTGCGGTCCTGTCCGAAGACCTGTTCCCTGATATCGGGCCCGCTACCTACCTGATACACATTGACCAAATCGTACATACCGCTGATGGTGATGACCCCCTTGATCCTGCCCGGGGAGAGGCCCTCCTTTTCCAGATATTTCGGATCCAGAGCCAGCAAAGACACCAGATGTCCCCCTGCGGAATGTCCGGCAATGAAGATATTGTCCGGATCAATACCGTAGTGGGAGGCATTCTGGTAGATCCAGGCAAAGGCGCGCGCAACATCCTGAATTTGAGCGGGATGTTTGGCCCCTGGGTAGAGCCTGTAATTGATTGACGCAACGGCCATCCTGCGGGAGAGAAACAGGTCAATGAAATCCACTAGCCCCTGCGGGGACTTGTCTCCAGTTCTCCAGGCGCCCCCGTGGACATAGAAGATCAGCGGCAGGTTGGGATTCGCCCTCGGGCAAATACAAGTCCAGAGAGTGGAAGTCTGGATCAGCCTCGCGACCGGAAAAATACTGAATATCGCCCACGACACGTCGGATCACCTGAGGGGATGCTCCCATTGAGGTGACGCTCCAAAGCGCCAGCATCATCCAAGCGACCGGTCTTATATTAAAAAACATGCTTCGTTGACTCACCGTGGTCTCCTCCTTTTGGATCTGCCACATTTAAGGAACAGTAGGTCTCCAGAAAACTTATCCGCTCCAGGGGGCCGTGTCAACGGCCTATCCACTGATTTTGGACAGCTCATTTGAAGAGGCGTATCCTTAGCCCGGACTATGCATCATTCTGGCTAGTGTTCCATCGACTCACTCATTCATCGGAGGAGAGGCCATGGCCCAAAACTCTTACGACCTGATCATTGTGGGGACGGGGACAGCGGGAACCATCCTGGCCGCCCGTATCGCCCAGCATGGCGTCCAACCTGGAAGCGGGGAACCCCTGAGCATTGCCTCCATTGAGGCAGGCCCCTACTGGAAGGGGGCGCAGCGCCCCGGCTACGGCATCCCACTGCGCCGCCAGAGGATGACCAACCTCCAGGCAGGGACCCGTTTCCATGTTTGGCCTTCAGGTTTCGCCAAGGTTGTGGGTGGATCCTCGGTCCACTGGGGCAACGCGGCTCTTTTCCCTTTCGATACCGACTATCTGCGCTGGCAGAACGAAACGGGGGTGGATTGGACCCAGGATAATCTCAAGGAAGCGGTCACCGAGATTACCGAGATGTACAACTATCACCAGGCTCCGGACGCCACCTTGGGTCAGGGCAATCTGTTGTTTCGGGAGGCGGCTCGTGAACAGGGTTACACGGTGACCCGTTTTCCCATGGCCCGCACCAATTGCATCTACTGTGGGTACTGTGGCAGTGCCTATATGTGTAAATACGATAGTAAATCCTCTTCCCGAAACTATCTGCCCATCGCCGAGAAGCACGGAGTCCAGATTATTGCCGACACGGAAGTTTCGAGGATACTGATCGAGAAGAGTGGAGAACGGGGTAGAGTTTCCGGTATCGAATATCGACGGGGCAGCGAGAGGGGAGAGTTGAGGTCTTCCAAGGTGCTGGTCTGTTCGGGTGTCATCAATACCCCGATGTTGTTGATGCGTTCCGGCTATGGCTCCAGAGAGCTTCTTGGAGACAAGCTGCTGGTGGAGAATCCCAATGTGGGTAACCACTACAATACGGACCAGACCATTGCCATCCGTGCTTTTTCCGACCAGCCTCTTATGGAAGCCGGTCGCGGAACCAACAATGGAGATTACATTTTCGAGCATGGCATGCCGGACGGGGATTTCAACTTGATGATCAGCTCCAACTACTCGAATCGACTGATCCTGCCCCAGCAAGCGGCGCTCAGTGAATTTGCGCCGGACTTCGGGTGGGACCACAAAGAATACATGGAAACGGCCTGCACCCGCATTTCAGGCATTCTGGTGCACCAGACCGGACCTAAGAGTTCTCGTGGTCGAGTGGAGCCGGACGGTACCTTGAGCTACAGCAGCGACCCTCGAATGGTCAAGCGGTTCGAAGAAGGGGTGGAGATCTCCAGAGCTCTTCTGAAGGGAATGGGTTTTAAGCGGATCAGCGAGGTTCGCGGCCTCGATGAACGGGTTCGCATTTACCGGGGTAACGTGCACGCCATGGGTTCCTGCCGTGCCGGTGTGGAGCCCAAGGACTCGGTGGTCAATGAGCGCTTCCAATCCCACGACATCGAGGGCTTGCTGATTTGCGATGGGAGCGTCATACCCCGCTGTGGCTCAAGTGAGGCCTGTATCCCCATTGCCACCGTGGCGGCTTTTGCCTGGCGCCGAATCGTGGAGGATCATTTCTCCAGGATCTGAAACTGCCTCCGGCTAACTAAGAGGTGGCAACCTTAGGCGGGTACAGCGTTTTCCCTTCCAATTCCAGATAGGGACGAATCGAAGTGGCAATTTCCTGGAAATGCTCGGGCAGCAAGGCCTGAAATCCATCAGAGAGCGCCTCCTCAGGGTGAGGGTGTACCTCCACCATCACGCCATCTGCTCCCGCGGCAATGGCTGCTTTGCACATCGGTAAAATCAGCGATTTCACTCCAGTTCCATGAGTGGGATCCACGATGACCGGGAGATGAGTCCACTCCTTCATCAGGGCAACAGCCGACAGATCCAGAGTGTTGCGTGTGGAATCCTCGAAACTGCGAATGCCCCGTTCGCACAAAATGACGGAAGGGTTGCCACTGCTCAAGATATATTCAGCCGACATGAGTGCTTCCTTGATCGTGCACATCATGCCCCGTTTGAGCAGCACGGGACGTTTCACTTTGCCCAACTTCTTGAGCAGGGAAAAGTTCTGCATGTTGCGGGCCCCGACCTGCATCACGTCCGCGTATTCCGCCAACAGATCTACATTTTCCGGCGAGAGAATCTCGGTTACGATAGGGAGACCCGTCTCCTGGCGGGCTTTGGCCAGGAGTTTCAATCCCTCATGCTCGAGTCCCTGAAAGCTGTAGGGTGAAGTTCTCGGCTTAAAGGCTCCTCCCCGGAGCATGTTGGCTCCCGACTTTTTGACCGCCCGGGCAGCTTCAATAATCTGTGATTCGCTCTCCACGGAGCAGGGGCCGGCGATCAGGGCGAAGCCACCTCCCCCAATCTGCACACTGTTGACCTCGATCACGGTCGGTTCGCGGTGCATTTCCTGGGAGGCGAGCTTGAAGGGTTTGAGGATAGGGATGACGCTTTCCACTCCCTCGTAGCCCACCAAACTCTCCAGGGCACTTTTACCCCGTTCGTCTCCAATGGCACCGATAACGGTGTGTTCGACTCCATGAATGGGGTGGGGCTTGTAGCCCAGATCCTGGATCCGTTCCATGACCCGGTCGATTTGCCGGGGAGAAGCGTCTCCCTGCATCACGATGATCATGTGAAGCTCTCCTGTCGATTCAGCCCTGCTACTCTAGAGAGGAAACCCGCTCTTCGTAGCTGATGACGGTGTCCACGATGCCAATCTCGACTCGGCGATTTTCGGCTCGCGCCTCTGCATTGGTGTCGGGCACGATCGGTCTGGACTTTCCGAAACCCCTGGAGGTAATGATCTCCGGAGCAATGCCGTTCTCGGTCAGGTAGTCACGAACCGTCTGAGCCCGCCTTTCAGAGAGATCCAGGTTGTATTCCTCAGAACCGATGTCGTCGGTGTGACCATAGACGTAGATCCCGTAATTCTTGGAGGTCAGCAAGATACCGACGATTTTACTCAACAGTTCCCGATTCTCCGGTCTCAGGGTGGCGTTGTCGAAGTTGAACTGCATGGAGTCGCTTCCCAGACTCATGACCAATCCCAGGGCCGTTCTGCGGGTTTCCACGATCTGGTTGAAAGCCGTGTGTAAACGGTCGAGGTCCTGGTCTCTTTCCCTGCGGATGCGGTCCTGCTCTTCCCGGGCTCGTTGCGCTTCTGCCTGGGCCAGTAACCTTTCTTCCTGAGCCAGTGCCCTTTCATGCTGGGCAAGTAGTGTGTCCTGGTTTGCTTTTTCAGCTTCCTCTCGAGCGAGCCCTGCCACTTCTTCGGCTTCGGCCTGGGCTGCCTCCGCCTGGAGCCGACCCCGAGCAGCCTCCAGGGCAGATTCTTCGGCCTGGGATGCTCGTGTGCTGGCGGCTTCCGACTTCTCGGCGACCTCTTCCAGTTCCTTCATGGCCTGGTCCAGTTGCTGGTTGACATCGTTCACCTGTTCGCTCAGTTCGGTGAGACGGTTCATGACAAGGTATCCCAGGATTCCCAGGGCGGCAATTCCGAACGTCATCAACAGGAGGGTACGCAATAGAGATTTAGCGGTGAATGCCATCAGCTTATGTTTATTGTAGCCTAATTTGCCGCACTCCGTGCGGCCTCATATTTCTATCTTCCAACCGATGTCTAACCATGATGATTTTCATTGCTTTTCCGGATGGGAAAAATCACATTGAGTAACAGAAAAGAGGGAGGAAGTATGAACGAATCCCTTTTAGATCTCAGTATAAGACCGGGATAGAATAGCCCACTGCGATCAGCAGGGCAGTTGACATTTCTATAGGACGACCCCGCTCAGGTAGCCTGACCCGCTTTTCTCTCTGACGCGGCGGATGAACCTTGAGCCTTGATGCTGTGCAGACCGGCTCGTGCATTTCTCCAACGATTCATTGAAGGTCCCTGGGAATCACAAACCTTGTCTTTAGTGATAGCAATCACTGTGTACGAGTGGGTTGCTGTGTAAAACTGCGCCTAATGCATGCTAAATCCAAGATGCAGATTGATGAGTGTTCTGATGGGTGGGATCGGCGGATGGCCGCCTCCGAGCGAATATTACAGGGTAGCGCGCCAGGTCAATATGGATACACCTCTATTCCTTCGAAACGCATGGCAAAATCTCGGCAGTGTCACTTCTAGTTCACGAATACTGGGGAAAAGCAACGCATGATATTTAATCGATCAGGTGGGGATCAATCACAATTCATGCAAGCACTTGTTCCCATGGTGGATCTGTTTGCTGTCCTTGCGATTGTGTTCATGATTCATTCGGATAATGAAATCGCTGAAACCCAAGTGGAGGCCCAAGAGGCCATAAAAAGGCTAGAAGCGATTGACGAAGCAGAACAGGCCAGAAGAGAGCGCAGAGCACTCCTGGCAAAAAACGCGAGTAAGTCGCTAGAACAAGTTAAAGAAGAGCGAGAGAGAAAAGCGCAAGAGTTATTGGCGTAATTTACCGAAATGTTAGCGGCTCAACAAAATGACGCCGCCATGGAATATGAAGACATCCTGGCTCGTATTGAATCCGAGCACGACGAAGAACTGAAGAAGGAAGTGGTTTCTATTGACAAGGAGAAGCAGGCGGAGCTGGACAAGACGAAAACAGAGCTGGAAGTAGCCCTTAACGTCAAGAAATCGGAGCTGGTGGAGCAACAGGAAAGACGCTTAGAAGAGGTGAAAGAGGAATTTGAAAAAGTAATTTCATCCACGGAAAAGATGCTTGCGAATAGCCAGGATGCGCTCGTTGACGCCGAACTAAAACGAGTTGACGGATTGGCCAAACAGGAAGCAGAACTCGACAGACAAAGGCAAGTGGAGGTGGCCAAAGTACAGTGGGAGCTTAATGAGCAAGCCGCACGCGAAGCCGCGAAATTGAGAAATGAAAAACAGGTCGCATTAGCAAAAGCTGATCAGGAACATCAAGGCGACCTAGCCGCTCAGAGATCTGCGCTTGAAAAAGAAAAGGCAAGAGCCTTGTCAGACAAGGAACAAACCTTTACCGATAAACTGGACCAGCAAAAACAATTATTAGCTGAAGTATCGGAAGAGCTTGCGCCTTATGTCCAGGCACTCGAAGCCAAGAAAAAGATTATTAAAGAGCTGGATGCGAACTTCAAGGACTTTGATACTTCAGCCGTGCAAATAGACCCAAAGACAGGAAAGGTAAAACTCCACTTTCAGGAGTCATATTTCGCGCTGGGATCTCACAAACTATCAGCAGAAATGAAGAGATTTCTCAGGATAATGATTCCCAAATATGCAAGAAGCATTTACGGAAACAAGGACGCTGCGGAGCATGTAGAGTCTCTAAACATTTCCGGGATGGCATCGCCCATTTATCAGGGAGTATATATCGACATAAACGATAAATCTCCCCAATCAGAGAAAGCACGCAAATACAATATGGCGCTGAGTAACAATCGAGCGAAAGCCTTGTATGACTTTATCTTTGATGAAGGTGAGATGGGTGACTATGAGTTTCGTAGTCGATTGGAAGCAGATATGAGCATTGCAGCACTGGGCTTCCAGAATGCAACCCCTGTGCAGGATAAATTAGTGGGCAAACCTGCAAAGTGTATCGAGTACGATTGCAAGCAGGAACAGGCAACGGTATTAGAATTTCGGCTGTTTACGGAAGAGTAAGCCGCTTCTCAAGTGACACATTTGATGCGAATTTTTGGGTTAAGGAGTCAATAATGTTCAAATATATATCCTCTTCACTTCTGGCGGTAGTCCTATTAATCGTATTCGTTTTTGATCTTGCGCTTACCAATGATTCAATCGGAAACCTGTTTGTCGGGGGCATCTTGGGTTGTTTAGCCGTATTTTTATTTTTCAAGTTTGGTGTGCACTATAAAATAATGGGGCTCAATAGATTTGCAAATGCATTCTATTATTCTGTTTTTGAGTATAAGAAAGCTCAAGTAAGACCTTCAGACATGACCTATATGGACAGTGTCAGGGAACAGGCAGAGGTCGCCCTTGCTGCCAACTTTGATCCCACATTGGCGACTGCCGATTTAAACATTCCCGCTACACTCTATTCCGGAAAGGATCCTTTGCTGGCCGAACTGCGGGCCAAGATTCAAAAAGCGAAGGAAATCAAGCTCGAAGCACGCCATCTTGATAGAAAAGCGGATGTGTTGTTAGGAAAAACCAAAGAAGAATTGGTGGAACAAGACCTTGTCGATAAAGCCCCCGGCAACCTACTGGATCGAGTACTTGATATTGAGAATGGGGTGGCAGCTATTATCGACTTAACCGTCGATGAAATTAGACATCAAGGTTACGGTCGTGCGCCGGATTATGAAATCATCACCCACATCGCGCTTGTAGATAATCCATTTTTTGCGCGCACCTATAAATTCTTTGACTCGGAGGATATTGTTAGCGTCATTTTTAGGGCGCCGTTTATGATCATTCTGATTGGGATCATTGGGACATTTGCAGGCTTTTTCTGGCCTTAAATCAGGGTGGCGATATCAAATCGGGCGCTTCCGTGGCAATTGTCAGTTCGCTGGTTGGTCTTCCTGTTTCGTTGCTTATGGAATACATAAACACATTGTTTCCAGATGAAAGTCGATACCGACAGGCGTTTAACAAGTACAAAGTAAGTCTGGAAATGCTTTTTAATCACGAACAGGAGCTTGATCAAGGGAAAGCCGAAGGTGAAGTCGCGAAAGTGGAAGAGGAAAAAGAGCTCGCATTAGCAACAGCCGAACAAGAACGAGTTGACGCCTTGGCCAAACAGGAAATAGAACTCGACAAACAAAGGCAACTGGAGGTGACCAAGGCAGAGCAGGAACTCAGAAAGCAAGCCGAAGGTGAAGCCGAGAAATTGAAAAAGGAAAAAGAGTTCGCATTAGCAATGGCTGATCAAGAACGAGTTGACGCCTTGGCCAAACAGGAAGTAGAACTCGATAAGCAAAGGCAACTGGAGGTGGCCAAGACAGAACAGGAGCTCAGAAAGCAAGCGGAAGGTGAAGCCGCGAAATTGAAGAAGGAAAAAGAGCTCGCATTAGCAACAGCCGAACAAAAACAAGTTGACGCCTTGGCCAAACAGGAAGCAAAACTCGACAAACAAAGAGAACTGGAGGTGGCCAAGACAGAGCAGAAGCTCAATGAGCAAGCCGAACGTGAAGCCGCGAAATTGACAAAAGAGAAAGAGGTCGCCTTAGAAAAAGCTGATCATGAACATCAAGGCGACCTAGCCGCTCAGAAGTCTGCGCTTGAAAAAGAAAGTGCAAAAGCCCTGTCAGCGAAGGAGAAGGTCTTCTCCAAAAAACTGGCCCTTCAAAAAAGATTATTAGCTGAAGTAGCGGAAGAGTTGGAATAGGAAACTTCCTTTTTCGGGCTGACGGTAATGTCAGGGAGAAAAGAGGTCAAGGAGCGGTTGTGAGGGGTGGAAATGCAAATCGCCAGAGGCTAAGTCGCTTTCTCCCACCTCATCCGCACATCCACCATCAATGCCATGCCACTCTCGAACTCCAAAATGGCCCTGGGCGGGATAGGTTCGAACTGTAGGTATTTCTCCGAAATGCTCCAAATCCCTCTCGAAGCTCCCCAAAAGCTCTAAATCCCTCATTCCTTGTCAGCTTTTCATCCGAATTCGTCCTGTCGGCTGACGCAGCTTGCGTTCGATGATAAGCTCAAGCTAGGGTGGAGTTTTTCCCAGACGCAAAGGATGAGATTCTTGTTTTACAGCAGCCAGCATTCTTTCCACTCCCTAAAAAAGAGGGAAACTTCCTGATGATCTGATCTTTCAATGGAACGGGACGCTGGATGTTGGATTGTTGGAGAAAACACTCAGAGAGATAAAGGTTGGAAAAATCCTTATAGATGAAGAGGGGGGCGAAAATGAAGACAGTTCGAAATCGAAAAGGAATTCACAGATTACTGCTTCTTGGATTGTTTCTCACTGGATCAGCAGCTCTAGTGGACCATCCCCATTTTGGTAAGACGGTCACCGCGAGTCTGCCGGGACCCGTCGAACTGAGCGTGCGCTATTCGACGGTGCCTGCCCAGGAGATGGACACGGAAGGTGCTCCGCTCGGGAAGTTTCTCAACCCGCGGGCACCGATTCTGCAATTGTCGGAAACCGTCAGCTCGGGATCCACAGAGATCCCCAGCGGAAGTTACACCATCGGTCTCATTAAAAAAGGGTCAGGCGATTGGACCCTGGCCTTGCATCCTGGCCGACTGCGTCAGAAGGAAGTTGCGGTGACGCCAACGATCATACTGCTCAACACCCTGTCCTCTCGTTCCAGTGGTAGAGCCGACCACCTGGTGATGGATTTCAATCCAGGGACGGGGAGGTTTGAGGGAAAAGTGGTGCTCACCCTTCATTGGGGCACCCTCTTTTTGGCGGCGGAGATCGGAGAGTGAAGCTCATGAGAGAAAGACAAAAAGAAAAGTGGTTCATGAAGACCTGCATGGTGGCTTGGCTCGGCATGGGCCTGGGGTCGATGCTGATGGGGCAAGCTCCAGCCAGCGGCAACCAGGAGCTTCGACTGGACCTGATTCAACTTCCACCAGGATTTCAGATCAACGTCTATGCGCGGGGCGTCTCCGGTGCTCGCTCCATGACGCGGGGTTCCGAGGGTACCCTGTTTGTGGGTTCCCGCGGTGACGGTGCCGTGTACGCTGTTCTGGATCGGGACGGAGACCAGCAGGCGGAGGAGGTTCTCACCCTGGTCACCGAATTGAACACTCCCAACGGGGTCGCTTTTCGGGATGGAGATCTTTACGTCGCTGAGACCCATCGTGTGTGGCGTTACCGGGACATCGAATCTCATCTCCGAAGTCCCCCCCAGCCCGAGCTCATCCTGGATAACCTGCCCAAGGATCGGCGTCACGGTTGGAGATTTATTGCCTTTGGACCCGACGGTTGGCTATACGTTCCGGTTGGAGCACCCTGTAACGCCTGCCGGCCGGCAGATGAGCGCTATGCCTCCATGCTGCGCATGAGGCCCGACGGAACGGGGCTGGAAGTCTTTGCCCGCGGTATTCGAAACACGGTGGGTTTTGACTGGCGTCCGGAAACCGAAGAACTTTGGTTTACCGATAATGGCAGGGACTGGTTGGGAGATGATCGCCCACCGGATGAGCTCAACCGCGCCACTGGTGCCGGACTCCACTTTGGTTATCCTTACTGCCATGGAGGGGACATTCCCGATCCCGAATTTGGCCAGGAGCGGGGCTGCCAGGAATTTACTCCTCCCGCCCGCAACCTGGGTCCCCATGTGGCCGCCATCGGCATGCGTTTTTACACCGGTGACATGTTTCCCGAGGAGTATCGGAATCAAATCCTCATTGCCGAACACGGTTCCTGGAATCGAGCTGAACCTTTGGGCTATCGGCTCAGCCTGGTTCGTCAGGAGAAGGGGCAGGTGACGGCCTATGAAGTGTTCGCAGAAGGATGGCTGCAGGGCGGCAGCCCCTGGGGCCGGCCCGTGGATCTGCTGGTGATGCCCGATGGTGCCCTGCTGGTTTCCGACAACCAGGCCAGCGTCATTTACCGGATTACCTACCAGCCCTGACAATACATATCCGGGCTTCAGTTGCCTGCTTCAGCCAGAGGCTTCCCGATGTGCTCTATATCAGCATCTTCAAAGGTGTAAGCGGGCCCGACGGGCTCGACACCAAAATCCCTGGCCAGAGACTCCTGGAGCACGATGACTTTTCCACCCACCATGGTCATCAAGGGGCGAATTTTCAAGATGTCATCGACCGGAACCGTCAAATAGTCTCGGTCGGTAATAAGCAGATCGGCGAATTTTCCCACTTCCAGGGTTCCGAGCTCATCCGGCTTGGTGACGTACTCGGCTGCCCATGAGGTCCACATCTTTAGGGCGTGCACCCGGTCAATCCGTTCCTCCGGCTGCCAGACTTGCCCGTCGAACTTGCGGGTGATGGCCTGCCAAAGCTGGAAGAAAGGAGGCTGGAAACCCGGCCCTACACTTCCCTCGCCAGGTCGACCAAAGGCGCCCCCTCCGTAGTGCTGCCCGGCGATCTTGATCCCCGACTCAATCCAGGTCTTCATGGGCAGGATGAAATCGTTCATTTGTGGGCCGTAGTCGTTGATCCAGTCGGGAGCCTCACTGATGAGATCGGGACCACAGCTCAACATGATTCCATAGTCCTTTAACCCCTGGATGATATCGGGCTGCTTTCCGATGAGATTGCAATGCTCACTGGTCATCTTGAGGTTGCGAATGTCCTCCATCGACATGCCACTGGCGGCCCGGGCTTGGTCTATCATTCTGAAATAGGCTCGGGCGCTCTCGCTGCCACACATGTGGACTCCCGCCAACCGCCATCCCGACTTCAGAGCATTTTCCAGGACATCCCAGGGCAGATCGCCCGGTTTGGGGCAGACTTCCCGTGCCTTGATATGGGGTGGTGCTATGGTATCCGGACCGGTACAAGATTCGGGATAAATCGAATCCCAACGCTCGGAAGCGACACCGTCAATCCAAAAGTAATCGTTGCCAATACCCTGCAGCACACCGGTGCGCCGGTAGATCTGTCGGGTTTGCTGGGGATCGGTGGGCATTCGGTGAATTTCATAGTGTGCAGACAAACGAATCGGCATTTGGTCCAGACCGGCCAGGGTGGAATACCCGGTCATCACCTTGGGAAAGGGAATACGGGTGGAGACGGTGGTGACTCCGAGGGAAGCGAACTCCTCCGATACCAGCTTCAGCGCCTGGGCCAGAGTAGCCGCGGGGAGCTTCTCAAGAAACATTTCCCAGGTAATCACGGACATTTCCTGACTGCCCACCCAACCGAGTTCCGGGATGTCTTCGCCGATATCCACTCCGTGCATGGTTTCCTGAATAGAGGCTGAGTACCCGGGTAGAAAATCATTCACGACCTCCAGGGCCTTGGAATTCAGGTTGCCTCTCAACCCTGGGTTGACCAGGACCGGGTTTTCCGGTGACCACAGATCGATGGTCCTGCGGTTAATCAGGCGGCGTGTGAAGCCCCAAAGACGAGCTTCGCTGGGAGCGTCCGGGTGACCCTGCACCCGAAGGATCACCCAATCGCCCGGATCGACATTCTTGATCGTTTCCTGGAGCTTGTCTCGGATGTTGGCCTGGGTTTTCTCCAGGTCTCGCTCGGCTTGTGCCGTAACGATGACCCCCTTGGGAGGGTACTTGAAACCGAACCGTTCCAGATAACGGGTGGCGCCGCCATAGATGTGCATGTGGGGTTCAATGATGCCCGGGATCAGGGTACGTCCTTTCAGGTCGTGGATCCGGGTATCAGGTCCCGCCAGGGCCCTGACTTCCTGATCATTACCCAGTTTCATGATCCTGGTGTCCTTGACGGCAATGGCCTGGTAAACGCTGCCCACCTCGGTTGAGGTGGACACATCGTCCATGCTAACGATGTTGCCATTGACGAAAAGGGTGTCCGCGTACCCCTGACGGGCCACTTCAATTGGAATCTGAGCCCAAGAGGTGGTGGCCTGAGCCACCCAAATGACCCCCAGGGTCAGGAAAAGACTGACGAATTTGCTCATGGATCGATGAATACTCAAGTGCCCCTCCTTTATCCTTGTGAACGAATAGACTCCTTTGATTCGTTCCAAGAACCTATGAAAAATCCGAGCCTTCAATTACCTGCTGCAGCCAGAGGCTTGCCTATGTGTGCTACATCCGCATCTTCAAAGGTGTAAGCGGGTCCGACGGACTCGACACCAAAATCCCTGGCCAGGGACTCCTGGAGCACGATGACCTTTCCACCCACCATGGTCATCAAGGGGCGAATTTTCAAGATGTCATCGACCGGAACCGTCAAGTAGTCTCGGTCGGTAATCAGCAGATCGGCAAATTTTCCCACTTCCAGGGTACCGAGCTCATCCGGCTTGGTGACGTACTCGGCTGCCCATGAGGTCCACATCTTTAGGGCGTGCACCCGGTCAATCCGTTCCTCCGGCTGCCAGACTTGTCCATCGAACTTGCGGGTGATGGCCTGCCACAGCTGGAAGAAAGGAGGCTGGAATCCCGGCGCTACACTTCCCTCGCCAGATCGACCGAAGGCGCCCCCTCCGTAGTGCTGCCCGGCGATCTTGATGCCCGAGTCGATCCAGGTCTTGATAGGCAGGATGAAGTCGTTCATTTGGGGGCCGTAATCGTTGATCCAGTTGGGAGCCTCACGGAGGTAATCGGGACCACAGCTCAACATGATGCCATAGTCCTTCAAGCCCTGAATGATATCGGGCTGCTTTCCGATGAGATTGCAATGCTCACTGGTCATCTTGAGGTTGCGAATGTCCTCCATGGACAGGCCACTGGCGGCCCGGGCTTGGTCTATCATCCTGAAATAGGCTCGGGCGCTCTCGCTGCCACACATGTGGACTCCCGCCAACCGCCATCCCGACTTCAGAGCATTTACCAGGACATCCCAGGGCAGATCGCCCGGTTTGGGGCAGACTTCCCGCGCCTTGATATGGGCTGGCGCTATGGTATCGGGACCGGTACAGGATTCCGGATAAATCGAATCCCAGCGTTCCGAAGCCACCCCGTCAATCCACAGGTAATCGTTGCCGATACCCTGCAGCACACCGGTACGCCGGTAGATCTGTCGGGTTTGCTGGGGATCGGTGGGCATTCGGTGCACCTCATAGTGTGCAGATAACCGAATGGGCATTTGGCCCAGACCGGCCAGGGTGGAATAACCGGTCATCACTTTGGGAAAGGGAATACGGGTGGAGATGGTGGTGACCCCGATGGAAGCCCATTCCTCCGATACCAGCTTCAGTGCCTGGGCCAGAGTCGCCGCCGGGAGCTTCTCCAGAAACATTTCCCAGGTAATCACGGACATCTCCTGACTGCCCACCCAGCCGAGTTCCGGGATGTCTTCGCCGATATCCACTCCGTGCATGGTTTCCTGAATGGAGGCTGAGTAACCGGGTAGAAAATCATTCACGATCTCCAGGGCCTTGGAATTCAGGTTGCCTCTCAACCCGGGGTTGACCAGCACCGGGTTATCCGGTGACCACAGATCGATGGTCCGGCGGTTGATCAAGCGGCGAGCAAAGCCCCAGGAACGGGCTTCGATGGGAGCATCAGGGTGACCTTCTACCCGAAGGATCACCCAATCGCCCGGATCGATATTCTTGATCGTTTCCTGGAGCTTGTCTCGGATGTTGGCTTGAGTTTTCTCCAGGTCTCGCTCGGCCTGTGCCGTCACGGTTACGCCGTTGGGAGGGTACTTGAAGCCGAACCGTTCCAGATAACGGGTGGCACCGCCGTAGATGTGCATGTGGGGTTCAATGATGCCCGGGATCAGGGTACGTCCCTTCAGGTCGTAAATCCGGGTGTCGGGTCCCGCCAGGGCCCTGACTTCCTGATTATTCCCCAGTTTCATGATCCTGGTGTCCTTGACGGCAATAGCCTGGTAAATGCTGCCCACCTCGGTTGAGGCCGACACATCATCCATGCTCACGATGTTGCCATTGAGGAAAAGGGTGTCCGCGTACCCCTGACGGGCCACTTCAATTGGAATCTGAGCCCAAGAGATGGTGGCCTGAGCCACCAAAATGCCCCCCAGGGTCAGGATAAGACCGACGAATTTGCTCATGGATCGATGAATGCTCAATTGTCCCTCCTTTATCCTTGTGAATCCATTCCTAGTCTTTTTTGCTGTTTTCTAGTACCAGTCCAGTATTCGGACCTGAACCCCTGGATCCGTTACCGCCTTTTGAAAGGCCCCTAAATCAGATTATCCATAGTGGTACGGATAGACCACTCTACCACCTTCCTTTTTCGATATGAAGGTCAAATTCGGCTCCCGGTGAAGGGCTGAAGGGACGGATTGCGATACAGGATGTTCGATTTGGAACACGCAATCAGGATCGCCAACGGGTAAGATAAAGCAAGGTAAGGGTAAAGAGAGATGTGGATTGCATTGACCTGCCCCCACGAACGAGTCTACCTTCTAAGTTAGACTTGGGACCATTTGAAGTCCACTCCACGGGATAGAACCCAGTGCTTGGGACCTGGGTAGTTTGG
>Ga0066376_10000874_pt1 | contig 28921 bp, 26 predicted proteins | sample Knorr_S15_td_Bot_FD_77009 | JGI IMG/M metagenome (GOLD analysis project Ga0066376, IMG submission 77009) | Marine microbial communities from Southern Atlantic Ocean transect - Knorr_S15_td_Bottom_ad_5009_LV_A | ecosystem: Environmental > Aquatic > Marine > Oceanic | place: Southern Atlantic... | reverse complement strand
TAATCCACTATCCTCACAGCCTGAGGAATCTACCTCAATTCCAGTTTCTGTGGCAAGGCAATCATCGTCAGCATCGCTGACACCATCTCCATCAGAGTCCAATTGCGATGGTGCGCAGCCGTTGTTATCAAGCGTGGAATTGGCAGGTGTGTTAGGGCAGGTGTCCACATCGTCAGTGTAGCCGTCAGAGTCAGAGTCCAATTCGGAATCTGAGCATCCGTTCGCGAAGTTGACTACCGCACCTGCTGGGGTATTTGGACAGTTGTCGAAGCCGTTGTAGACGCCATCTAGGTCCGCGTCCATTTGTACCATCGAGCATCCACCTGCTTCAACAGTAGAACCAGCTAGAGTGTCTGGGCAGTTGTCATTAGCGTCGGAGACGCCATCTCCATCAGCATCCATTTGCGATGCCGAGCAACCGTTGGAATCTACGGCAGAACCGGCTGGCGTGTCAGCGCAGGTGTCGCTATCGTCAGCGACGCCGTCACTGTCAGAGTCCAATTGGAAAGTAGCGCAGCCATTTTCGTCAACCGGCGAGTTGGCTGGTGTGTCAGCGCAGTTGTCATCGGCGTCAGAGACACCATCTCCATCAGCATCCAATTGCTCTGGCGCACAGCCGTTGGCGTCAACCACGAATCGCCACAGAGCGTTCGTGTCGGGACAGAGGTCAAGATCGTCAGTGACGCTGTCGTCATCCGAGTCCAGTTGCGACCCCGCACAGCCGTTTGCATCAACCGTAGCGTTGGCCGGCGAGTCAGCGCAGGTATCCGCATCGTTGAAGACGCCATCTTCATCATCGTCCAATTGTGATTCAGCGCATCCGTTTGCATCTATCGTAGAACCAACTGGGGTATTGGGGCAGTTGTCATTATCATCGGTGATTCCGTCTGAATCCGTGTCCAGTTGTGAGCCTGCGCATCCGTTGGCATCAACCGTAGAACCGACTGGGGTGTTGGGGCAGGTGTCGTCAACATCGAGAACACCGTCTTCATCAGTATCCGTGGCACCCTCGTCAGAATTATCTCCACAGTCCTTGTTTCCATCGTTGATTAGGATGAAAAAGACCTTCGCACTATTATGGCATAAGAACAGGTTCTCGTCACTTCCATCGGCACAATCAGAATTGTAATCGTTCACTTTAGCCAACATTGTGGAACTTCCATCGGTGCAATCGTAATACCTCTCCGCTGCCGGGTCGTCACTTCCATCACCACAGTCCTTGTTTCCATCGTTGACCCAAGCCCACGGGATTGAATCGGACCCATCAGCACAGTTGAATTTCTGTTCCTCGTCACTATTATCGGGGCAGTCATAAGTTCCATCGTTTACTTTATCGAACATGATGGTGATAATGCCATTGGCACACACGAATTCGTCTGTTCCAGAACCGTCGGCTTCATCACTTCCATCAGAGCATTCGTCGTATCCGTTGTTGACCCAACTGAACGGGATGGCCCTTGACCCATCTACACAAACGAAGTCGGATGGGCCATGATCCTCATCACTTCCATCTGAACAGTCATCTTGTCCATTATTGACTTCAACGAACGGGATGGCGCCGTTTCCATCTGCACAATCGAAAAACACCTCGGTTGGAAGTTCGTCACTTCCATCGGTGCAGTCATTGTTACCATCATTGACATAATTCAGTAGTATTTCCTCGTTTGATGTGCCGAAATCAGCGCAAGTGAACACTCTCGGCTCGTCACTTCCGTCGGCACAGTCTATGTTTCCATTGTTGACCCAACTGAATGGAAAGGTATCCGCCCCATCCCCACAGGTGAATGTAGTCTCACGAGCGCTTGTGTATTCCGCTGTTCGTTCATCTTCGTTCAATTCTGCAATTGTTGAGGTGTTGTTGATTGCAGGATATTGGGTTAACAGAATCATCACGGCGGCCATCAGAATCGGAGTCAGGAGGTTTCGCATCATGAGGCAACTTGCGATGGCGACTATAACATTCACTTGAGAATGCTTAGAATCAATAATTCGGGGAGTCTTGAATCATTTTCTTGAACCCTAAACGAAACAGCCACGGATGGAGGCCGTTCTAACTCTCTACTTCAGGTTACGAGTGAACGATTGAATGCCGGTGATGTGGCGAGCGAGAATCAAATTGTGAATATCGTGAGTTCCTTCGTAGGTTTTTACCGATTCAAGATTGTTCATATGACGCATGATTGGATATTCTGCCGTCACCCCGTTTGCGCCATGTATGTCGCGCGCGACCCGAGCGATATCCAACGCGATGTCTACGTTATTCATCTTGGCAAGGCTGACAAATTCAGGAATCCACTCATCAGCATCAAATTTCTTGGCTAGATGATAGGCTAGAAGTTGGCCCTTAGTAATCTCCCGCAACATGGTTGCCAACTTCATTTGAATCAGTTGGAAAGCCGCGATTGGGTGGTCAAACTGAATTCGCGCAAGGCTGTATTCCTTCGCGGCATGAAAGCAGGCTTGTGCCGAGCCAAGACTGCCCCAAGCAATTCCATAACGCGCCCTATTCAGGCACGAAAACGGACCAGCAAGACCCTCTGCGCCCGGTAGTAGTCGGTCTTTGGGAATCTTGCAGTCTTGCAAAACCAACTCGCTGGTCACCGATGCTCGCAGAGAGTGCTTAGCCCTCTGTTCAGGGGCAGAAAAACCCTCATCATCCGGTTCCACGATAAATCCGCGAATCACTCCGTCCAATTTGGCCCAAACAATTGCCAAATCACAGATGGTGCCGTTGGTAATCCACATCTTCGCGCCATTTATCAGGTAGTGGTCGCCCTTATCCTCGGCCTTCGTAATCATTCCACCTGGGTTAGAGCCGTAGTCTGGCTCGGTGAGCCCAAAGCAGCCAATCAATTCCCCAGTCGCCATCTTCGGCAGGTATTTCTGCTTCTGTTCCTCAGTACCAAATTTGTGAATCGGGTGCATGGAGAGAGAGCCCTGCACGCTGGCGAATGAGCGTAGTCCTGAGTCGCCTCGCTCCAATTCTCGGCAAACCACTCCATAGGCAGTGTATGACATTCCAGCGCAACCATATTCCTCTGGAATTGTCATGCCAAGAATACCCATTTCACCGAGGTCACGAATCCATTCTTCTGGAAAGGTGCCATCCAAGTAATGCTGCTCGATGTTCGGGATAACCTTCTCATCAACCCAATCGCGAACCATATCGCGAACCATGATTTCTTCTTCGGTTAGCATTCCATCAACGTCAAAGAAGTCCAATGCCTCGTACGCCATGCTCATCCCTCAATGCGGTCGCCGAGCAAGTGCCCTTTGAACGTTCGCCAAAGCCACGAAGTCGAACTCTTGCTCAACTACGCTTCTTTTTCTTGGAATGACGCGCTAGCTTGGCCTCAAGTTTTTCTGCTTCCATTAGCGCTTCTGCCTTCGCCTCGGCCTTGCGCTCGCGCCTGCCATAATACCACGCTTGCATGGTCTTGCTATTCATAAAAATCAGACCGAGAATAACTCCGGGAACTGCGATGATAATCAGTCCAGCAACAACCCATGATGCGCCAGTTTCCAGCCATGGGTTGGATTCTACCTGTGGTGAGGATGGTATCACTGCGCCATATGAAGTAACCAACCAACCGTTTTCAAAATCCTCAACACTACTCCAAGTACCGACTAGAATCTCCCCTCCAAGCAGTGAGTTTTGAGAAACAATATCAGCGTGGTCAACCACGTAGTAGCCCTCTTGGGAAGTAGTAGACCAACCCAGAACCGCAAAAGGCGCGACCGAAATCAGTGATTCACCATCGGATTTGGTATGAATGCTAGTCATCTGTCCGTTAAGCGAGGAGATGGATTTGGTGGAAAGTGAGGAATAGCTGGCATCAACCTCATGCAGGGAAACCAACGCTATCGCCTTAGCATCACCAATGGCCGAGCAGTCAGGATAGACCTTCTCAGGGCATTCTACGCCGTACCACGCCCGTTCCCTTCCGCCAATCCAATACAATGCGTGGTCCCGGTCAATGACTCCGATTCCGTCATCAAGGGTAGTGACTACGCAAATCGGTACCTCCGGGTGGCAAGCAATGTCAGTGATTGTGCTATTTCCGGTTCCCTCGAGCCGGATGTATTCGCCCATGCCGTCTTCGGTGTCATGGTAAGCCCAAATCCAGCCGCCTTCACCGCCGAAATATGCCCAAGAGCCGGCGGTGTTCCATGATACAGCCTTGAGGTCAGTTCCTTCCATCACGCTGGTACCGCCTATATGCGTTACAGCGTGGTCATCCAAAGTATAGCGCAGAACGGTGCCGTTTGATCCAACGATAAGTGCGCTTTCTCCTCGTGGGTGCCATGAGATGGCTTCAAGGTCATCATCGTCATTTGAATTCAATTCTACTTGAATAGTCGGGTCTTCCCCATCTAATAATCGTAGATAACCGGATGCGCCGGCGACAAGCACCATTCGCGGCGCACTTCCAACCTCCACATCAGCCAGCCCGAGGTCACTTTCGGCCAACCAGATAATTTCTCCAGAGACTTCGTGGGAGGATTCCGCCACCACTGAGGCGGCCGAAGCCAGCATCATCACTACAAGAAAGCCAGCAATCCAGACCCTATTTCCGGCGAAATTCCACCTATGCATACGGTCGGGCATAGGGAGTGGGCGGACGTGCTTCCGTTTTCATCCCTTCGCGACAGTTCCGGCCTCATTTACCGGTAAAATATGACGTTGTCCTAGCGGGAGGATTAACGACGGGGTCGGGCTGCGAAGCGACATGGAGACTTTTGAAGTCAAGCGTGGGCTAGTCAAGCAAGTGGCCGGTGAGGGTGGCTTATCCTCACTCGCCGCGCGTCATTTTGATGCAGTGGAATCAACGGGTGACAATTCGTTCAATGGAAATCACGGCATCCTGTCAAATATTGATGCTAATTACAATTTGCTCGGTAAGTTGGTAGTGGAAGTAGTCAATGAGCGACCCGATTTTGATGACCCTAATGCGATGGAAATTGCCATGGATAGCCGTCGGCGATGGTCGGCATTCTTGGACGAGGCGACCGGTTACAATTCAAAGCAGCGTGGAGACAAAGCCAAGGAGTTCGCCAAGAAGGCGAGTAAGGCAAAATCAGGTATTAGTCAAGCGCGACATTTCATGAAGATGGCCACCTCTTTAGACGCAGATATAACCACAGAGGCGGAAGAAATGATTTCCACTATAGAATCACTTCTCGCGGCTGGAGATAATACCAAAGCCGAGAGCACAGCCAAGAAGTTGGGCAAGATGCTGGAGTCCTAATTAGTCGTTCTATAGGTGATAATAATGGATGATGCCGCCCGATTGGAATTGATAGTCGGGGCGGCTGCAGAAGTCGTCGGCGTTGACCATCTCAAGGCCCGAATTAGCGACGGGGGCACCATCCGCGCATACGTTGGATTTGAGCCGAGCGGCAAGGCTCACATCGGCTGGAAGGTGCTTGCAACCAACCTTCGCAGAATGCTTGATGCCGATGTGAACGTGTTGATTTTCATGGCCGATTGGCATGCTTGGGTCAACGATAAGTTCGGCGGAGATATGGAAAAAATCCAGATTACAGCGAAGTATATGGAAGAAGTATTCCGTAGTTTACTCAACCACCCTGAGGAGGGCGACGGTCCCGGTCAACTTCGGTTCGCCTACGCCTCGAAAATAATGGATAGCGGCGATTATTGGGCTCGGGTGCTCCGCTGTTCAAAAAATATGAGCCTGGCCCGGGCTCGTCGTACTTTCAGCATCATGGGCCGCGACGAGGATAGTTGCGATGGCGACCTCTCCAAATTTTTCTATCCGGCCATGCAGGCCGCCGATATTTTTGAGATGGAAATTGACATCGCTATCGGTGGTATGGACCAACGAAAGGCGCACATGTACATGCGCGATGTCGCAGACCACTGGGGCTGGACTAAAGCCGCCTGCGTCCACACCTCAATCATCTCTGGTCTGAAGGGTGCGGGAGCACGCATGGATTCTTTTGACCACAAAATGAGCAAGTCTGACCCAGCAGGCGCGATTCTGCTGCACGACACTCCCGAGCAGCTGCGCAAAAAAATGCGTAAGGCTTACTTGGACCCCGAAAAAGACGACAGCCCGATTTATGAGATTCTTCAGCATATTATCATCCCCGAGCAGGGCAGTATTACCGTCACTCCAAACCCGAAGTATGGTGAGGTGAGTTCATACGATTCGTTGGAATCATTCGTCGCTGCGGTGAAAGGTGGAAAGGTTCATCCTTTGGATGCGAAGATTGCAGTTGCTGATGCGGTGTCCAAAGCCCTATCAGGATTGCATAAGCACTTCGAAGAAAATCCGGAGACCCTTATCGCTGTAACATCATTTACCGGAGATTGACTTTGGTTAGTCAATGCTTACTTATCACGTCAAGAGAGTATTTCTCAAAGGGACGGCATTGCAATTCTCGTCAGATAATGGCAATGTGGTAGTTTCATATCGTCGGGAAGTTGAAATGCTAGATGGAATGGCCCGACTCCGTTGAAGGGTTGCCTATGATCGAGGTTGGGATTGACGATATCGCCATTCACTTTCCCCGTCTCTACATGGACATGAAGGTTTTCGCCAAGATGCGAGATGCTGACTATGGTAAATTGAATAAGGGGCTTGGACTTTCAGCGATGTCAATTCCTGACGTCCACGAAGATACCGCTACAATGGGAGCTAATGCTGTCACCCGTCTGATCGACCGCAACGGCTTAGACCCACGCAAAATTGGCAGAATGTATCTTGGGACTGAGAGCGCATTGGACGGATCCAAACCGACCGCGACTTACATCCTTGATATGCTGACCCAACGCTACCAGAAACAGTATGGTGAGGACTGTTTTCGGAACTGCGACGTAGTTGACATGACTTTTGCTTGTATCGGCGCAGTTGACGCTTTGCACAATACCCTCGATTGGGTTGCACGCGGAAATGGTGACGACCGCTACGGCATCGTGGTATTCTCTGACAACGCCAAGTACGACCTCGGTTCCTCCGGTGAATACACGCAAGGAGCCGGCGGTGGCGCACTGCTGATTCGCCAAAACCCACGATTACTCACCATCCCGGATTGCTGGGGTGTATCCACTACTCCAGTGCACGATTTCTTCAAGCCGAGGCGAGAAGTTTCCATCAAGTCGGTCATCACCCATGTTTTGCAATTGGCCCGCGAGGCTGGTGGCACAGTCAAGGAAGGTTTGGCTGAGAGAATGGTCAAGCATCTTCCAAAGTCCACGGTTCGCCGGCTCGGAATTTTTTCTCATGGCGAGAAGTCGATATCAGTTCACCGAGACGAGCCGATTTTTGATGGCCAATATTCTAATCGATGCTATCAAGAAGCGGTCAAGACCGCCTTTTCTGACTTCAAGAAAAAGGCAGAGGCTGACGGTCGCTGGAATCCGGAAAACGACCCGATTCTAACCGAACAATGGTCCCGAATCGTCATGCATCTTCCCTACGCATTCCAAGCCAAGCGAATGTTCCCTGATGTGTTCCGCCGCGACCGAATGGGTACTCCGGTATGGGAAGCGATTGAGGCAGAACTTGGACCGGTCCCGTTGTTAGAGGATTACGAGGATGATCCCGAGGGCAAGGCCGCATTCAACAAGGATATGGACTCTTACCGTCGCGCCATCTCCAAGACTCCAGAATATCAGACATTCCACGCTGAGAGAATCGAAAAAGGCCAGCGCGCAAGCAGTTTGATTGGCAACCAATACACCGGCTCGATATTCCTCGCTCTGATGTCTACCTTTGAATCCGATTACGAAGAAAACTCAGCCATCCAAGGCACCCGATTCGGCTTCTGTGGCTATGGGTCCGGGGCCAAGGCCAAAGTGTGGGAAGGCGAAGTTTCTGCAGGTTGGCGAGAAGTCGTCGCAGGCTGGAACATGTTCGAGAGGATGGCCGGCCGCTTGGCGATTGATGAGATAACCTACGAGGCTTTGCACAAGGGCTTGCAAGAGGATAGTGTGGTGACGCCACGCGGCGAGTTTGCTCTAGTTGAAATCGAGGAAGAAGGTGTCCGAGAAGGCGCCCGAAATTACCTCTGGATTGAATGATTAGCATTCTGCTATGCTCGTGAGAGCAGCGAATCGTTGATAGAGGGGTTTTAGGTCGCCGATTCGTTAAGAGTGATGAATGATGACTGATATTGCTGTTTTACTGAAACAGGTACCCGATACTACCGCTAAGATTGTTGTCTCCGATGGGCGGGTAGATGAGAGTGCAGTGAACAAGTGGTCAATAAGCCCGTATGATGAATACGCGCTCGAGGCTGCTTTGGAAATGGGTGGCGCAGTGACCGTCATCACCTGTGGCCCCGACCGGGCAAAAAAGATGCTAACCGATGCTGCAGCAGTCGGTGCTTCTGAACTTCTACACGTGCAGGTCGATGACCTCACGACTCTTGATTCCAATCAGGTAGCATCAATTCTAGCTGCTGCCGTTGCCAAGACTGGACTCAATGTAGTATTCTGCGGCAAGCAAGCAGCCGATTCCAACGCCGGCACCATCGGTCCAGCAGTCGCTGAAAAGATGGGCGCTGCTTGCGTGACTATGGTTAGCGAACTTTCCGGTGATGCTAGCGAATTCCTTGCCCTTCGACCGAGCGCAAATGGCATGGAACGAGTTGCAGTTTCTTCGCCTTGTGTAATCGCTTTTGATAAGACGGTCAACGAATTGCGTCGTCCAAATGTCAAGGGTATAATGATGGCGAAAAGGAAGACCATTGAAGGTTTAACTCCCAGTGACCTCGGAGTTGATATTTCAGAATCAAAGGTAACTCTTCAGAGCCAATCACCGCCGGCAGAAAAGCCGGCTGGACAGAAATTCGAAGGCGCAGATAGCGTTTCTATAGTCGTGAATAAGTTGCGGGAAGAAGCAAAGGTGCTCTGAAGGAGGAATAAAAATGGTTACAATTATTGCTGAAACATCGGGAAATAACCTCCACCCATTCACCGCACAATTGGTCGGTGCAGCCGGTGGAGATGCCACCGTTCTGTGTCCTGGCGGTGTTGGAGTTGAGCAGGCCGCTGCTTTGACCGGAGTTGCCAAGGTCATCTCGGTTGAGGGTGATTGCTTTTCGTCTTTTGACGGCGGGGCATGGGCCGCTGTGCTCGGTGCTGTTGCTACCGGCCGAATTTATGCAGCTTCTACCCCTCACGGACGCGAAATCGCCGCTCGGATTGGTTCTGCCAAGAACATCCCAGTGGTGCAAGACGTGACCGGGATTGATGGAGATAGCATCACACGTCCGATTTATTCGGGCAAGGCAGTAGCGAATCTAACCGTGTCAGGCGATTGTGTTCTCACCCTACGACCTAATATTTTCGAGGCCGCGCAAGAAGGTGGCAGCGCACAGGTTAGCACCGTCAATCAGAGCGCGGACGTTGCTACTTCAGTCCGGGAAGCCATCGCTAAAGCCAGCGAGCGTCTCGATGTCTCTGAGGCCGATATCATCATTTCAGGTGGGCGAGGCATGGGCAATAAGGAAAATTTCGCTTACCTCGAGGAAATCGCCGACAAAATCGGCGCAGCAGTCGGTGCGAGTCGCGCCGTAGTTGATGAGTGGGGACTTCCACACAGTCAACAGGTTGGACAAACCGGTAAGACGGTCAATCCGAGTCTCTACTTCGCCGTCGGCATTTCCGGAGCAATCCAACACCTCGCTGGCATGCGTTCAAGCAAATACATCGTCGCAATCAATAAGGACGCAGATGCGCCGATATTCGGAGTTGCAGACTATGGAATCGTCGCAACTTGGGAAGAAGCACTACCAGCACTTTCCCAAGCACTCTCCGAACTTTGAGTGGTCCATTTCACACCCCTGAGTTGATGCAATTGACTGATACGCTGGTAGTTGAGCCGACAGCCGAACATGATTCCTCAGTCATCTGGATGCACGGGCTCGGGGCATCTGCTAACGATTTCTATGACATGCCGCAATTCATCGTGCGCGAAGGCACCCGCTGGGTTTTCCCCAACGCCCCGATTCGTAAGGTGACTCTCAACAACGGCATGATGATGCGTTCTTGGTTCGACATCCGCTTCTTAGGCGGTGGCCCAGAAAGTGAGGATAGGGAGAGCCTTGAGGAGGCGATTGAATCAGCCGAATTAATCAGCGAACTGATTGAGGCAGAACATGCAAGAGGGGTGCCATATCATCGGATTGTGCTCATCGGATTCAGCCAAGGTGGGGCAATGACCCTCTACACCGGCTGCCGTTATCCGCACCGGTTGGCTGGAATGGTTTGCTTGTCGAGTTACCTATTATTCCACCAAACCCATATGCAGGATTCTCACGATTCTAATCGGGAAACTCCGGTATTGATTTGTCATGGTACTCATGACGAAATGGTGCCGATAAAAGGCGGGGAAATGACTGCAGATTTCATGCGCGAAAATGGTTGGCCAGTTGATTTTCAGGCATATCCTATGTATCACGAAGTTTGCTCGCAGGAAATTAGTCGGATTGGCGAGTTCATTTCCGAAGTGCTTGACGATTAACGAACTTGCACGGTCACCGCATCGGTGGTAGATGTGCCGGCGTCGTCAGCAACGGTCAGCGTAAACGTGTGATTGCCTTTACGAAGTCTAACCTTAACCTTCGGAGTAGTTCCTATTTGCCGGCTGCTACCATCCCTCCAAGTCCATTGGCAAATCGCTCCATCTCGGTCAAATGAGCGGCTACCATCCAAAATGATGGTACTGGTTCCATCGGCCTCTGCATCAACGATTTGGTCATCGCCTGCATCGGCCTCAGGTGGGAGATTTGAGACGAATGACTCATCGGAAAGTCCGGCGAGAATATCGTCATCACTTTCTGTATCACCAAGCATCGCTGCGACTTCAATCTCGTCATCCAAAGCCGAGATTAGGTCGTCGGAACCGGCGACCTTCCCTCCACCTTCCATCATCGCTCGTTCTTCATCGGTAAGCAGCGCAGAGATTTCTTCCGAATCATCAGCGTAAATATCGCTGCCAACTTCAACAGCATTCGCGCCGACCATATCATCATCAAATTCCAGTAAGTCCGCATCAATTCCTTGTCCATCACGCATCAAGTATGGCTTCGATGTCGGGTCAACAAACATGATTCGGTTATCGCGCGTGTAGTCGTTCTGGTCATCACCACGAACCACAAAAATGCTATGATTAGTGGTGGTACATACCTGCTCAACCAAACCATTGTGTTCGCATCGCCATTTTTCCTCACCCTCTGAGTCAATACAGAATAGGTGGAACCAAGAGGCGACCATCAGATCGTCTCCGGCACAAAGAATCGCGTTGATGGTGTAGGTATTTTTCCAAATTTCAGTCATCGCAAGGGCTGAATCCACATCAAAAACTCGCCCGTCAAAACATCCCATAACCGCTCCTTCGCCGCGCGGAGTGAGAGAAGTTGCAAGAACCGAGCATTCTACATCTCCTATGAGCGAGCCGCTTTCGCTCCACTTTTCCAACGCGATTTGATGAACGTCGGCTGGAGTGAGACCCAATGCTTCACGGCAGAGTAGTAGCGAGCCATCGTGCAGGAAACTCATAGCAGAAATTTTCTCACCGTCTTCCTGTTCTGGTGAGCGTTGATAGATGACTTTTCCTTTTTCATTGAGAACAGTTACCATTCCATCGTCATCGGCCACAGCGTATTGACTTCCATCGTCCGCGACGCAAAGACGGTTCAATTCTCCAAGACTGACAGAAGCGAGACAAGTGCCAACGTCATTCAGAATATGTAGCACTCTCGTGCCATCAATACACACTATGCGCGAGCCATCCTCTGAGAGTGCCAAGTGATCGCAGCCACCACCAATTGTATGGGTCCAACGGTGACCACCAAGCCTTTCGTGCCCCGAAATATTTGATGAGTATGTGCCAACGATGAGCATTTCTTCTGATGCGATAGCGAGATGGGAAATTCCACCTTCAACCGAAAACGGTTCAAGCGGCACGATGTCATCTCCGGAGATGTCAATAAGCCTGACACCTCCATCTTCGCTGCCCCATGCCAACCATTTCCCTGCGGGGTCAATGGCGATGGAAGTAACCCGCGAATCGCAGTCCAGTTCGTGGGCGGCGTCAATGATTAATGGCATTCAACAAACCCTGTATGCTCTACCGTCTTGATAGTGACGCCGGCATGGGTATCACGAATTAACCGTAAGGCGCAGAGATTCAATGTCTTCTGCCGTCCAACCAACCAGCGGTTCAAGGTGACTCAGTGGTGTTTTCACGACTTCTCCATCTTCGCCTGTAACCGTTGTCGGCGTTCCGGTAAGTTTGGCCCCTACAATCCCCCACGGTTGTGGTTTGTGAGTGCTGCCGGGCCCGGTGGCCAACTTAGAGGCCCATTTTTCATCAGCGAGTGCTGGGTCCCATTTTGACAGGGTTTCGAGTAGTTCTGCTGATGCGCCTTGTTCCGGTTGAATCCTGCATCCGCGATGCATAACCAACCATGCTGCTAGCATATCCGCTTCATCACGAAGTTGAGCCAGAACCAGACCTTGAACACCTGCTGGCAGACCGCCCGGTCCGTCAATGCGCTCACCCAATAGCCGGGCTTTGTCGGGGAATAACGCTACTCTGACCGCCCAATCTGGATTTGATAGGTTCACCGTCAAGTGAGGTGCAAGTGCGAGGATTGCCGCCCCGGTCGCTCCCGCAAATGTTTGACTGGTCCATTCTCCCTTGTTGCCGTGGCGTTTGCATCGGACCGCAAATGAAGTCCCTTCAGGAAGGTTGCCAATGGTGGCGAGTGCGGCTTTTCCGACCGCATCTGGAGTCGCCTCATGGTCGGTCGCAGGGTCAACTGCACCGACTCCGAAGGTATGTCGTAGTGCATCGGCAACCGCCTCGGAATCGTCATCTTCGCACTCAACGAACATCAGTCCACCTTCGGTGCGGATTTCAGCGGTTGCGCCGCGCAACTCGGATTGTGCGGAAAGGCTGCGCCGGAGAACCGAAGTGAAATGCCGGCGCACCGGTTTTGATTTCAGCATAGATTCGCCCATCCGGACGATCCAAAGAGCCATCAGAAAAACCTCAGGGTTCGTTGTGGATCTCAATGACTTCGTCATTTATTGACCGCTTCTGCTTCGCAGAGTCCTTGCGGGCCTCCGCTAGATTCTCAAGGTAATCCGTAGTAACATCACCGGTAATATATTCGCCGTTGAAGCATGAAGAATCGAAAGTATCTACCCCACCCGTGCCACTTGAACAAGCGGTAATCAGGTCAGGAAGGTGTTGGTAAATCAGCAAATCCGCACCGATTGCAGCGCAAATTTCCTCGTTAGTTCTGTCATGAGCGATATATTCGTTCTTAGCCGGCATATCAATTCCATACACATTTGGATGGATGACGGGCGGTGCTGCGCTGGCGAAGAACACCTGTTTTGCTCCGGCATTTCGGGTCATTTCTACAATTTTCCTGCTAGTATGACCGCGCACTATGCTGTCATCAACCAATAGCACGTTTTTTCCTACAAATTCAGCAGGAATCGCATTCAACTTCTTGCGCACAGAATCTTCTCGTAAGTCCTGTCCCGGCATGATGAATGTGCGCCCAACGTAACGATTCTTGACAAATCCTTCTCTGAACGGAATGTTGAGTTCACAGGCGAGTTCCATCGCGGCAATCCGACCACTATCCGGCACTGGAATCACCACATCAATCTCGTGGTCGGGCATCTCTTTGGTAATCCGACGCGCCAAACAACGACCCATTTCCAATCGAGCACCATGCACACTGATTCCATCAATTACCGAATCTGGCCTTGCGAAGTAGACGTGTTCAAAGATGCAAGGTGAGTAAATCGTATCTCCTGACCATTTATGCTCATACAATTGGCCTCCAGCAGTGATGAATACAGCCTCACCGGGTCCAATATCCTTCACGACCTCAAAGCCGAGGGAAACCAAAGCTACCGATTCCGAGGCGATGATCCATTCGTCGCCGCCGTCGCCCCCATCGCGACGGCCAAGAATCAGCGGCCTGATTCCCCACGGGTCGCGGAATCCCAGCATTCCATAGCCAGTAATCATCGAAACCACAGCGTAGCCCCCGCGGCAACGTTCGTGAACGCCGTCCACAGCATGGAATACATCCTCCACGTTGAGCCAGAGTTTCTTCTTGATGTGCAACTTGCCGCGAGTTTGTAATTCGTGAGCGAGAACATTCAGCAATACTTCGGAGTCGCTACTCGTGTTCACATGTCGTAGATCATCTTCGTACAATTGCTTGGTCAATTCCTTAGCGTTGGTCAGATTACCATTGTGTGCAAGGGTAATTCCATACGGGGAATTAGTGTAAAAAGGCTGAGCTTCAGCACTGGAAGAACTTCCCGCAGTCGGATACCGAACGTGTCCCAAACCCATGTGTCCTTGCAGGGTTTCCATGTGTCGCTGTTGGAAGACATCGCGGACCAAACCATTTGATTTGCGCTGGTAAAGATGTTCGCCATCACAAGTGACGATTCCGGCCGCATCTTGGCCGCGATGTTGCAAAACGGTCAGCCCATCGTAAATCAGCGAAGCGACCGACTGGCCCGGCCGCGCAACCGCTCCAATGATTCCGCACATGGCGACCCGACCCGTCCTCCATACTAGAGGCCTTAGACTTTGACGGCCTCCAAGAGTGACCTGCCGGTCACTTCCTCTTGAGTACGTACATGCGCCTATTGCGCTTGTTCCAGCGATATCCACGAATTCTTGCAGTCTCACCGTAGGAACAGGATGCACAAACACGCTTCTGCTTGTGATAGGAGTGCCGGCCACAGCGGCGGCAGCGAATGTGGGTTGACTTCTGACGCTTGCCCATGGACGGAGTACCCTTACTCATTTGCAACCCTCAGTGGCCCGGCGACCTGCCATCCGTATATCAGGGTTACCACCTCCCTCCGGGAGGCGAAGTGCTCAATCCTCGCCGAAGTCGCCAGTAGATTCGAGTTCGAGTAGCGGGTCTTTTTCCATTGGTCTGCCGGTTACAAGTGCCAGCAGCAGACCGAAGACGAGGCCGGCTGCAGTCAGGCTAGCGAATAGTCCGTTAAGCAGCATCGCGCCGCCAATTCGGGCCTGCTCAAGGATGTTTTCGGTGCCGCTTATAGAAGTCGCAAATCCACCTTCAATCATCCAACCTGTCAAAGATAGACCCAGCCCGGCTGCGATTGCCAAACCAATCACCTGTTCAGTCGCTCGCATCTCGCGGTGAATGGCTGATATCGTCACCAACAATAGTGCGCTCGCGGAAAGACCGAGGGCGAGAACCAATCCAAATAGGGCCCGGGAGAGAACCGAACTCGGGTCAATTTCACCACGCAGGTACCATGCTGTGACGTCAATTGCAATAGCCAAGCCAATCAGGGTTCCGAATACCCATCGCCAAGACGATTTTCCTCCGACCATTCTCGACATCATTCCTCACCTCCGATGTTGAGGTGTTCTCGTAGAATATCTGTGATTCTTGCGCGTTCGTCTTCGGAAAGCGGCGCGACGATATCCGGCTCTGGCGTCCGCTTTTCTGCTATATAGACCGAGAGTATGAGTGCTGCAACACCGGCAATAAGCCCAAAAAATCCGCCGGTGATAAACGGTAATTGCTGCCAATAAACATCCAACCAGCCAGTCGCGGATAAATCCACTGAACCATTGCTGAAAAGATAGAGTAGAATTGCTCCAGAAACTGCAGCGAGGCTGGCCATAATTCCGACTTCCCGCCTTCGCTTTTCACCCATGATGAAAGCGAAAACTGCGGCGGTCGCCGCGATTAACAAAACGCTGGCAAGGAAAGTCATCACCCAAGTTGACCACATTACTTCCCCCAATCCATTCGCGCGCGAACCGGGTGGTTCCTGCAATAGCGTAGTTCCAATCCAAGCGATTCCTGAACAGGCCATGATAAATCCAAACGGGCGCAATCCTTTCGGTAGCGGTCCGACCGGTGCAGGCCCGCTGAATGTAGCGACCAAGCAGCCGACTAACATCAGAATTACCGGGCCTGCTACGCCAAGTGCAGCACCTAACAGCGAGGTCTCAACGATATCGGAGCCGCGAGTGCTACCACCATAAACCAGCAAAGTCACCACAGATAATACTGCCAAAGGTATTGCAAACCGGCGACGCACATCCTCAGCATCGGTAAGCCAGAATCCTGCTGCAATACAAAGCAGACCGACTGGTAACCAGAATCCAATCCACGGGTCAGTCAAACCGAATACCCATTGCGTGGTCGTCACGACCCTTTCCGGTCGCCACTGGTTCATCAAGGTTCACCGTAATATCCTTCGCAGTACACCGATTTCCGACCTTCTCAACCACGACAGCCTCATATACGGGTCTTCGGTCGCAGGCTCGCGCTCACCCGCGAGGAGGACGATGAATGGTCAAGATGCCACGCCAAGTCAAGCGTTACAGCCCCTCGGCTGGTAAGCATACCCTACATACTGTTGAGCGAGTTAAAAAGCGTCGGGCGAGTGAGTTGAAGTGGGGTCAGCGCCGCTTCCGCCGCGTCACCGCGGGTTACCGCGGTTTCCCCCGACCCAAGCCCAGCGGCGAGAAGCCGACCAAGCGGGTCAATATTCTCTACCGCTGCACAGAGACGGGCAAGGCCCACACTCCCCCGTGCAAGCGTGCAAAGAAATTCGAACTCGTAGACAAGTGAGGTGACAGAAATGGCAATTTCCCCCAATAGCAATTTCCTCCGCGTTCACTGCCGTGATTGTGGAAATGAGCAGATTATCTTCGACCGCGCCAGCACTTTGGTCAACTGCACAGTGTGCGGCGCGACTCTCGCCCAACCGGCGGGTGGAAAAGCCCAACTTGTTGGGAGTACCGTTGCTGAGGTCCTTGAGTGAGGAGGGCCTTCTCGATGGCGCAGAAAGATGAGTGGCCCAGCGAGGGCGAATTGCTAGTCGTTACCATCAAGACCGTTCGTCAGAATGGCGCTTATGCTTCGCTTGATTCATATGGAGGAAAAGAGGGATTCATTTTCATCGGTGAAATCGCCTCTGGTTGGGTCAAGAATATTCGTGGTCACGTCCGCGAAGGCCAGCGCGTTATCGCTAAGGTTACTCGCGTTAAGAAAGAGCGAGGCAGCGTTGAATTATCGCTAAAATCGGTCAGTGAGGAGCGCAAGCGAGATACATTGCAGGCTTGGAAAAATAGCCAGCGAGCCCACCAATTATTCCGCATCGTCGGCGAGCGTTCAGGATGGGATGAAGATGAAACCGAGTCAACCGCTACCGAATTATCTTCGCACTACGGCAACCTATACGCAGCATTTGAGGAAACCGCGATTGAAAACGAAGCACTTCGTAACGAAGGATTTGAGGGAGATTGGATTGATGTCTTCATCGAACTTTCCATCGAGAATATTGTCCCACCATTCGTCACCATCCGCGCCAACGCTGACATTGAGATTATTTCCTCAGATGGAATCGAGGTAATCCGAACCGCGCTCACCAACGCTGAGAGCGTGTCAAATCAGGAAGAAGAAGTTGAGGTATGCTGCTATTACGACGGTGCGCCCACTTACCGAATTGAATTGCAGGCGCCGGACTGGAAGACTGCTGAGAAAAGTTGGCAGCAGGTATTGGATGCAATCAACGAAAGTGTGACTGAGGATGTTGGCACCGTCTTAATCGAGCGCGACTGAGCGTAGTGAGAGGAATCGCTAACTTTCGAGGTTTAGCAATTTCACAATGGCGAATCAAATCTTTCACCGCAGATGAACTGGGGTCCGAACTCGCTAATTTTTGATTGTAAGTGAGGGTAGTCTTCATGGACCCGTCAACCCGGCTTTGCGTTACTGAGGTGGAATGATGGCTAGACAACTGCTGCAAAAATGCACCGCTTGTGGCAAGTATGGTCTATCTGAGACCTGCCAACATTGTGGTGGAAAGGCAGAGGTTGCCGGCCCGATGAAATTCTCACCAGAAGACGGTCGGGCCGACCTCCGCCGTCGCTTGAAAAAAGTAAGCGAAAAGGAATGGGCGGAATCCTTACCGAGCCCAGATGGAGATGAGGAAGAGTGAGCGTGGAAGTAGAATGGCTAACCAAAGATGAGTCGTTACCTCCTCACAGCATGCTGATGGCCGCCTTGCCGGGTGTTGGGAATGTTGGAAAATTATTCGTAGACACGATGATTGATAGCCTTGAGTCAAAAAAATTGGCTCGTATTCTGCACCCCGATTTGCTTCCACACGCTATCCTATCAGAGGATGGGTTGCTTACTCCGCCGCACCTGAGCCTTGACGCGGTAGAGTTGCCCGATGGGAAAACTGTGGTCACTTTCACCGGTGCAGGCCAGCCTCTCACTCCACGCGGTCAGCACGAGGTGGCCTGCCTGATTCTTGACTTGGCCCACAAATCTGGGTGTCCGTTGGTATTGGTTCTAGCTGGGCTGTCTGCTGAACCCGGAGAATCTGAGGTTCACCTAGTCTGTGCGAGCGAAGAATGCAGAGATGAATTGCGAGCAGCGGGGCTCGAGGTCAGTATAGATCAGCCCGATGGTGGCATGATTGGTCTTGCAGGGCTGATTGCATCGCTTTCAACTTGGAAGGGAGTGAAAGCTGCCGCCTGTATCACCTCAACAATTGGCACTTCTGTGGATGTGCAAGCGGCCGACAGATTGGCTCGTTGGGTTAGTGATTCCTTTGGTCTAGGACTTGATTTGCCAATAGACAATACCAGAGAAACCGCGGCACGATTGCTTGCTATGATGGAAGGCAAGGAAGTTGCCAGCATTGACTTGGCAGAAGACGACGCTGGCGCGGCATTCTACGCTTGATTGCTCGTCAGGCTTATGTCAAACGCGTGGTTCGTTGGGCCACAGCCGAGATCGCATAGCCCGGTATCGCGGTGGATTCGAAATCCACTGTCCTCGTGACGCGGGAGTTCAAATCTCTCTCTCGGCGCCAATAATCGTTTTCAATCAAGGCGAGAGAGAGTTTGAACTAGGCACGAACTGAACATCACTCAGCAATACAGCCGTTCGTGCCGTAGTTCAGAGTTTCAGCATCACTAAGCATCAATCTGAAACTCTGAAACAAATCTTTTTCTCGGCGCCTTAGTCAATTTATCCGATATATGACATCAAATTGACTCCCAAGATGTATACCAATAAGACAACCTCTACTACTGCAAAGAAAAATTGGAATATTGCAATACCTACTCCTCTCAGGAACCCTACATCAAATATCCAAGCGTATACAGCAGCGACCAAAATGAATGCGATAATACTCCCACATACTGGAACAAAAAGCCCAATGCCGTGAACAATAGTACCTAAGATGATGGCAAATAGTGCCTTACCGACTCCGGCCTCGGTTGCCCCAAACATCTTTGCCGCTAATTGAAGTGGAAAAGTGACGAGTAGGGTCAAAACGATGATTCCGCCACAGATGTAGAGCATTTCTCCTGCCATGGTTATAGGATATTTACCTCAGATATAGATTTTATTCCGAACTGAGAGTCGTTGGACGGCACCCTGATGAACACCTTTCGTTTGCTTGATACATGCTCATTGGCGTAACCTGCGACGGCAACCGACAAACTATCGAGAATGACACCCCGCTGACAGTCGCTGAAGTTCTGCAACGCGTAGGCATCGCTGCCAGCACAGTTCTCGCAGTCGTCAACGACGTAATCATCCCTCACACCGCTACGATTGACGACGATGTTGAAATCGAATTGATTATTGTATCTTCAGGCGGCTAATCCGTCTCTCCTTCTCCACGCCGCAGCACCACAACCCGGGTTGATTTCTGAAATTTGATTTCGGGTCGGCCGAAGAATTCGCTAAACACCCCGTTGAGAATCGCAATCTCGTCGCCAGGCCTGATGCTTCGAGCGATTTCAGGCACGGTAAAGGCGTAGCAAACCACATCTATCCGCCCCGTTCTATCATACATGGTAAACCGCCACTTCGGCTTGCCGGAACCACTGCGATTTTTCACCCAAGTTCCATCCCGTATCGTCATCACTCGTCCGACTACGTTTGCTCCGGTAGTCAATCCGATAATTTCCTCTCCGTCGCCATCCAGTGGGTGGATTACCTCGATTGCACTGTCTTCATCTATTTCGAGTGAAGGCACCAGATTCCATTCGGTTGGGCGAGCTCCTCGGATCCGAACTGTAACGCCATTTGCTATTCTCCGAGTGATTTCGCGCGGTTTGCCCATGAAGGTATTGCTGACCTTGATTCGGTCCACTCCTTGCACGAGCATGAAGGAAACCTCAAGCCCATTTTCGGTCATGTGAGGTCCAGATAATCCTGCTACTTCTCCACAGATATTGACACGGGTAGCCAGTTCAGCGGCGGGGGTAATAGGCCAATCTCTTCGGTCGTGTTCAACCACCGATTGGCTCGGTAGATTTTCGATAAGTCCGGTAGAAGGGCAGACCATTCTGTGTATGCATTGTTCGCAGCGGGCGAAGGCGTCTTCATCCACCTCCGGTTTTGCTGGATTTCCTCCGGGCTCATACAGGCGCAGCGGTGCAGGCTGCATTGGATAATCTCCGATATCTTCGCTGCGTTCTTCGTATGTAATCCGATATAATTCGCGCATTTGTTCTGCTATTTCCTGCAATTCTTCCGAATCAGGCGCCTCGACAATTTTTACTGATGGGACGCCGAGATACCAAATCCGCAAGTCCTCTACAATCTCGCTCCGGTCATGAGTTTCCCACCATAGCCAAGCGTAGGTTCGCATCTGATTCACATAGCCGTGCGAGCGGTCATGATTGCCCAAACTCGCCTTCAGGTCAACGATTGTCGGTATTCCTGTCCAGCGATAAACTAGGTCATATTCGCCCCAAAACCAGTGCTCTGGGTGGATGGTGCCAAGCGAAAATTGTGCTGCCTCCGGGTCAACGAACCACGGACGGGCCACCTCCCATGCTTCGAGTAGAGTTGGTGGCCCGGATTGTTGGGCGACTGGATGCGGAGTTGTCCATTGCGGGGGGAATCCATCCGGTGCAGGCCAATCTGGGCGATTCTCACCCCGCCGCCATGCGTCAAGGTCGGGTCCGCCATTCGCTTGCAAACATCGCTCAACCTCGTCTAAGTGCAGATTTATTGCATCGCGACACATTTGCCGCATCAACTTGTCATCTAATTCCTCAGCAGAACCAATGCGCTGTGGATTATCCAGAAAACTCTCAATTTCAGCCGCCTTTTGCACCTCCAAATGCACATCTATCCGCGCGAAAGCCCATTCCAATAATTTCTGCTTCACGGCTGGCCACGACTTCTGGGAGAGCGGCGTGATGTTTTGAGCAGGCCACCATGATGGTGAGTTCCGGTCGGGGATTCCCTCAACATCTAGAGGGGATGCCAAAATCTCAGGTGGGTCGTCAACTGAAACCAGCGCAGGGGTCTCACGCATCACGGCGCAGGCGGTTGCCTCCACGATATTTCCGCGCATCATCGCCGGGACTTGCGGACCTTTCAGGAACTCTACCCGACGATACCACCAATGGCGAAGGCACGCGTTCCACTCGTTGATGTTGGTCGCCGAGAGTTTCTCGTATTTGCTGACGAGATAATCCTCATCCGCCACTTGATTGACCGGCACGGGCCATCAACCCAGACTGACCCTTCATCAACCCTCGCTTGGAGGTTTGGCCTCTACGGTGAGCCGGGTGTTGCGCGCATCAATCCGCAACTGAGCGATTCCCTCGCGCCAACCGAGTTCTGCTGCAACTAAGCGGATTTCATTTCCAACTCGCAGTGCATCGAATGATTCTGTTCTCCCACTACCGAATGCAACGATTTCAACCAAACCGGTCCCATCCCAAATATGGGCTATAGACATTGACCATTGGCGACCATTCGCCCCGACTCCGCTAGTCGCTCCGCGGCTAACTACGATGCCTGCAACATTTGCTTTGGTCGGTACCAATCCAAGCCGCGTCACCTCTAGGTTGCCAGCATCAGCGGCACTGATGATTTCGGAGCGTGAATCCAAGTAAAATCTAACCATTCCGCGCCATTGTCCCGGCGCTGCACCACGGATTACCACCTCACCATCCGCTTCTGAAATACTCGGGTGCAGCCCGACTCCCATTTCCTCGATAACTGCGGTTTTCTCTCCGGCAGTCACCGCCGCTCCCCGCACGCCTTCCCCGAAGTGATTGGGCAGCGGTCCCCAATGGCCGTGAAGTCGCCCACGAATATTGACCCGACTTGGCAATTGACCAATCGGAGCGAACGGCGGTCCAACCGGCTTCATTTCGCTAGTATCTATGAGCAGGCAGTGCACCGGGTGCTCACCCGACCCTGCGCGTGGATAGTCGCAAGTTGATTGGCCAAAGCAGTGTGGGCAAGGTAGTAGCCCATCTTCGCTTGCAGCATCAGCGTCTAGCCGGAGGTCGCCGATTGTCGCCGCAGTCATTTTTTGATGTAATTCCCTCAGTTTTTTACCTTCAGCGGCCAATTCGCCAACCGGTATCAGGTCAGCCTCGTGTAGGAAAGCGTCAGCCAAATGCCAAGACTTGAGCGCAGTCACAGCCCCTTCCTCGACCCGTGAAGGAGTTCTTCCCTCGTGCGTGCGCGTACATACCCAAAGCCATTGGTAGAATCGAAGTTGAGTTGCAACCGCTGAGAGATTTTTGAATCGGCCTTTATTCGCTTTGATGTCCACGATTCCGACATTTCCTGACCAACGATGTGCCATATCCAACTCGCCTGCTGCCCAACGTTCAGGGTGAAATAATCGCTGTGCTGCGTCCACTCTTGGGTCCTTCATCCACGGGCGCGCAATCTCCCACGCTTCCCACAGCGCGCAAGGTTCTCCTGCTTTCAGCCAGCCCTCACCGGCTTTTCTGTTGGCAGGCTGCCCCGGATTTGCGGCATCTTCGTCCCAGCACGGTGCTGGGGTTCCGAATGGGTCGCCGTTACGGCGGAATGCCTCAAGATGTGGTCCGCCGCCCGCTTCCAAACATTGTTTGGTGACCTCAATTTGCATTTTTACGCCATTTTCCAGCATGTTTGATACCCGATTGTCATCAATTTCTTCGATGTCACGATGCTCAGCAATCCAAATGTGGTTTTGCCAGCGTTGGAGTAAATCAGCCATCGCTTCGCTGGTGGCTGCTGGTATTTTCTCAAGTAACCAATCGGTGAGCTCATCAATATCAACAATGTCCGAATCAGCAGGGATTCTATGCATCAACAACCGGATGACACCTTCCTCAATCACATGACCGAGGAGCATTTCTGGGTGAGTTGGAACTTGCATACCCATTCTACGGGTGAGAAACCAATCGCGAGGACATCGATTCCATGTGACCGAACTGCTGGCTGAAAGACGTCTGCGGGAACGGGCAAATATGCCTGATGCTGCTTTTACTACCGGCATTTTACCAATTCCTAATTCGAGTAGAAATACTCACCAGACGCCTTTTGGTCCCTGTCTTTTCTGCTGGCGTGTTTATTGATTCGCGGGCGATAACTGTCTTGGTCTCGCCGGAAAGTGATGTCAACTTGTTTGAGGAATCGGTTCATTCCCTTACGAAGTGGCAGCGGTCCAATCGCTTCTCCACTCTTGCCACCTTCGCCTTCAAATACCAGCAAAGTATCACTTACAATGTCAATGAAGTAGATGTCGTGGTCAATTACCATCGCGGCTTTTTCATTCACTTCCATGGTTTTTCGGATTGCTTTTGCCGCTTCCATTCTTGAGTTTGCATCGAGATGTGCGCTCGGCTCATCAAGCAAGTAAAGGTCAGCATCTTTTCCTAAACAGATAGCGATGCTGACCGCTTGTAACTCGCCGCCAGAAAGCCGGCGAGCATCCAACTCGACCATTTTGTCAACCTGCAACGGCCGAATAACCGTAGTATGAAATTCGCCGCCACGCCACTTTGTGCCGATTTCAACATCGAGCCACAGTCCGACCTTCCCTTCAAAATCAGCCACGACGTGCTGCGGTTTATAGGATACTTTTGCTTCCATTGTGCACCAACCGGCGTCCATTTCCAATTCACCAGCAACTAATCTCACCATCGTGGTTTTGCCGGTTGCATTAGGACCAACTACCCCGACAACCTCTGAGGAATGCACAATCCCTTCACCGGTTTTCAGTGAGAACTCCCCCAATGTCTTTTCTAAGCCGCCCCATTCAAGGATGGGCTGCCCCATCTCCTCTGCACGGGTATGTCCTCTCAGGAAAGTGATAGGTTTGTCGCGGATTCGCATATTCTCCTCGGGGAGGAATCCGTCGAGGTAGGAGTTGATTGCGGAACGAGTGCTGCGGGCTTGGGTGAAAATCCCGTAGGCTGCCCGCTCGCCGTATACGATATGAACCAGGTCGCAAAGCACGTCCAAAATCGCTAGATCGTGTTCTACGACCAGCACTCGTTTACCTTCGGATGCGAGTTGCTGAATAATTCTCACAACTCGCATCCGCTCATGAATATCAAGATAGGAAGAAGGCTCGTCAAAGAAGTAAACATCGGCATCTTTCACCAAAGTGGCTGCGATTGCAACCCGCTGTAATTCGCCACCAGACAACTCATGCAACTGTCGCTGCATGAGGTGGTCAATCGCGAGGCTCTTTGTGGTCTCATCAATCACGCCTCGCTGGTCAATACGTTGCAATAATTCTGCTACAGTCCCACTAAACGCGCGAGGAATCTTGTCTACATATTGTGGTTTGACAGCCACGCGTACCCCTTTTTTAGCCACCTCGCTGATGTAATCTCGCAACTCACCGCGAGGGAAGGATTCGATGACCTCCTCCCACGGCCTCTCACTGGCTAACCAGTCGCCGAGGTTGGGTCTTAACGCGCCTGAAAGCAGGTTGATAGCGGTGGATTTTCCCATGCCGTTTTGGCCGAGAATTCCGACCACTTGTTGCTCGCGAGGTGTGGGTAAGCGGAATAGACGGAAACCGTTTTCGCTGTAACGATGGCTCATTTCGTCCTTGAGTTCTTCAGGCAAGTTGGTGATAATTATTGCATCAAATGGGCACTTATTGATGCAAATCCCACAGCCGATACACAATGATTCTGAGATCAGTGGCTTGCCGTCGCCTTCGTTCATTATGATACACTCAATACCGTTTCGATTTGGAGGGCAAAACGCCTCACATTCTGCGTTGCACTTCTTGGGTTGACATCGGTCTTCCAACAGCACTGCTATCCTCATGTGGGTCCCTCCATTTCAGTTGCGAATATATCTCGTCCTTATCCATTGCTCCGCTCGCCGATGGCGAGCGTGGGTTTTCTTGCTCAAAGTCTTAGGAAGCGGTGCTTGGTGTATACCGAAGCCGCCATAGTTAGTTTCTCTGCTTTACTGAGCCTGATACGCTGACTGAACACGTCGCCCTTACGTCGGCGAATCTTCCGCAATATCGAAGAGTAAAATGCCATCATCGCCGCCGGAGAATACCTGCTAGCACGATTGAGTAATGGAAGCAACTTCACCGCCTTCTGGTGGTAGGACTCCGCTCGGAGCAGATACTCGTCAACAAATGGCTTCCAACCCGGATGCTCAAGCACGCTCTTGCCAGCCAAAACATCTGCCTCACTGATGCCGAATCTTTCGAGGTCGTCGAGCGGCAGATAGACCCGACCTCTCGCCGAATCTTCATCTACATCGCGGATGATGTTAATCAACTGCATGAAAATCCCCCAAGATTCGGCGAACTCGCGAGCGACCGGCTCCTCATATCCGTAAATCTCTATGCAGGTGAGGCCAACTGTGGATGCGACGCGGTAGCAGTAAGAATACAACTCCTCGAAGTTCTGGTAACGGTTGGTGTAAAGGTCGTCCTCCATGCCGCTAATCATGTCATCCAAGTGTGCTCTTGGGATGCCAAATCGGCTGACAGTATCTTTCAGTGCCAAGAAAATCGGGTCGGTGCTCGACACGCAGTTATACGCGGTTGAAAGTTTCTTGCGGAAGAAGAAAAGTTGTGCGAGTTTGTCTTCGAACTCGCTGCGCTGAATTACCGGTTTTGCAGTAGCGAGTTCCTCCAATTTCCCGCGATATTCAATCGCCTCAGGACAACTTTGTCCAAGACCTCCCGGGAAAATATCGCGATGGTCGCCATCAGCGATGTCATCTGCTCGCCGGCAGAATGCATAGTAGGTGCAGATAGCCCGGCGTTGGTCATCGGGTAGATATTTGAACGAATGATAGAAGTTTCCAGCCTCACGCCGGGTTAATTCTTCACAAAATTCGTAGGCGGAGTCAATCATTTTCTGTGGCACTTCATCTTCGAGCCATACCGCCGCATCAATGTCCTCGAAGGGATTTACCAACTCACCTTTCTTGCCGACGACACCCATGAAGTGAGCACCTTCTGCTGCTAGTTCAAGGGCGGTTATGCTGACCGCTCGAACCGCTTCTCGAGTGACTACAACCGCAGCCCTAACTTGCTCAAGCCTCTCATTGACCGGGGTGCCAAACTCACCTTTGGTGAGGGGTGTATGGGTATCCTCAACCAGATCTTCTAGATGGAGGGGGTCACTCACATTGACGGTCTCAGACATGCGACTCGTTTTATCCGTAACTCGTTCTCTTATTGAACCCCACGCCTCTAAGCGTTTGAGGGTCCTTTGGGACCCTTATGTTTGGATATTTTTTACAAAACCTGAATTTGGCATATCCAAACTATTTCAGATCGGATATTCAAGCGTCACGATTTCTGTTGAGGAGTTTTTGACTCCAACTGCGGAATGGTAGGGAAAACATGGTTTTCCGGGTCAATTTTTTGATTTCTGGACGCAATACCTTGACCCGGTTTTCTCCGTCCAATACATTTTGTGTTCGTAGCAAGGTCAGCGTTCGCTGACCGATGAGTACAGGCAGCATGCATGCGCCGCGCAATCGGAATTGTCTGTAAGGCAATAATCCGATGTATTCCACCGCAGCTTCGAGGTGCGCGGCGGCCGTGTTGATGTATTCGTCAAAAAGAGGTCGAAATTTCTCCATATTTTCAGGATCGAGAAGATCGCCCGCAGTCAGGTCATATTTGGCAAGAGATTCAGTAGGAATATAGCAGCGACCGAGGTTCAAATCTTCGGGAATATCGCGGAGGATATTGATTAGTTGGAGAGCCTTGCCGAACCTTACCCCGGTCTCAAATAACTGGGTCTTAGTCGCTTCATCAACTTTGAATAAATGGTCGAGCGACAAATGGGTCCAGAACTCGCCGACACTGCCGGCTACCCGGTAGGTGTAATCGTCAAGTTCCTCTTCGTTTGAAAGCGGAATAACCGCATCGTTTTTCCCATATCCAAATCGCTGCAAATCTAAGGATTGTCCGCTGATGATGATGCTTACACACTCGCGGACTCGTTGCTGGTCGCTGGCAGAAAATTGCTCAAGACAACCGATAGGTGTACCAACACTTTCCAGCAATTTTGCCTCGCTAGGATTTTCCTGAATTTTTGCCAACGAGTCCAAGTCAGGAAGCGTGGCAGATTTTCCTTGAACTCGTTGATTATACTGTCCGAGTATTTGCAATAAATTATCGGTATCGCCTCCCTTAGAATCGGCAATGGTATCGGCGATACGAGCCAACAAATACAGCATCCCAATCTGCGGACGGATGCCTGACGGCAACGCTGTGAGTGTGAGATAGAATGAACGAGAGGTTTCCTTGAGAAGTGAGTCTATTTCTAGGTTGATTATCTTGGCCATGACTCGCCCTCATGCCGTCGGTGTGCTGCGTGTTCTTGACCCTGTGGGATGACTTGGGTGGATGTAGACCGGCGCGAACCCAACACTTGCTTCATCACTAGATGAAGGCCCATGTCGCGGTAAACCTTTTTCCCGATGTGTAAGCCCGAACCGATACGGGAGGGGTGTATCGTGCACTGCCAAGCATGCGAAGAAGAAATTCCAGACGACTCATTGTTCTGCCCAGAATGTGGGGCTAGACAAGACCCATCACGGTCCAATATCGGTGGACGCAGTTTCGGAGTGGTAAGCCCCGAGGCTGTGCGCGCTACTCAGACAATGCAGCAGCAAGATGCAGTCGGTGGAACCGGTGTTCAAATGGATGCAGTAGGTTCCGCAGGCGTGCTTTCTCGTATCGCTGGTGAGATGGATGGTGGTGCACCTGCGCCGGAGACTCAAATGGGGGAGGATGGACAACCAAGTTCTCAAACTGACCAAATTGTGGATGCAATCGTTGAATCTGAACGACTTGACAAGGTTGACCGGAAGCACGAGTGGTTGGCGATGAATCAGCAGACCGCCACCAGCGTTCTTTCCAGCATCCGTGCCGACCTCCCTGACCATTTGCAGGGTGAAGCGGGTTCTAGCACCGAATTCCTTGATTCAGCAGAACCGACTTCATCTCCTGCGCCAAAGCGGCGCAGCAATATGCCGAGCAATAGTTTGCTGCGCCGAATGGGTGAGGTTGCCGTGCGGCGAGTCGCAAGGAAGCGAGGAGTCGCGGTTGAATCGCCACAGGTCGCAATTACCGATGATGACTCTATACAAGTCAATGTCACCTATGTTGATGACGGACGAGTCTTGGACACTCCGCCAGACCTTGCTAGTGCCTTTGAGCACGCGATTTCTACCGAATTGGCCTTGAAAGGCTTTGACGTTGATGTTGAACTCGCTTTATTCCGCAGCAAGGATGGCGAGATGGAACACGTTTGGGGCGAGGTTCTCGAGGAAGAAATTGATGATGAGGAGGACGATGAAGACATGTTCGCCTGTGAAGCATGTGGGCATTATCCGATTCGCGATTCCGATGATGAGTGTCCGGATTGTGGTGCTCAATTCCTTGATGACGACGATGATTACGAGGATGAGCCGGCTCCACGAGGCGGCCCACCAAATTCCGGTCGCGGTGGTCCACCTCGTGGCCCAGCAAGAGCCGGTGGTCCACCTTCTGGGCCAAGTAGAGGTCCGTCAGGGCCACCGAGAGGTGGCGGAGGACAACCGGGAGGTGGCGAAGGACAACCGGGAGGTG